>OMBL01000029.1_pt1 | contig 88689 bp, 64 predicted proteins | sample 1644871 | NCBI WGS metagenome assembly OMBL01 (sample SAMEA103958115, study PRJEB25191) | human gut metagenome | biome: human-associated habitat [ENVO:00009003]; feature: intestine environment [ENVO:2100002]; material: feces | place: Germany | collected 2013/2015
CTAAGGGATAGGGAGAGGGGCTGCCAAGTCCCTAGTCCTGTTCCCTTTGGTTCTTTCCCTCGTTAATAGCAGCAACGTTATCACATAGAATAGCGTACCCGAGAAGTGTTATCCTGAAAAGCAATCTATCACAAAACGCCTAATTGTTTTTAAAATCAACTATAAAAGTTTTATCATACATTCATATAATACCACATTTCCTGTCCCTTTTCCAGTACACCGCCGATATTTTCCTTCCTTTCCGCTCATTTTCAACAAATTCTTTACATCCCGGAAAAAATGTAGTATAATATAGTAGCAAATCAATTGTTCGTCACCGTCCGGAACGGAAAACGAACGGTGAAATTATCATCACACGGGACAGCGTATGCCGTCCCTGCATTTTTGAAAGGAAACATCTTATGTCTGAATTAATGTTAGGTAATCAGGCGGTCGCAAGAGGTCTTTACGAGGCAGGAGTCAGTGTTATATCAAGCTACCCCGGCACACCCAGCACCGAGATAACCGAATTTTCGTCAAAATACCCCGAGGACGAAATGTATTGTGAATGGGCGCCCAACGAGAAGGTAGCCTGCGAGGTCGCAATAGGCGCAAGTATTGCAGGCGCAAGAAGCTTCTGCGCTATGAAGCACGTTGGTCTTAACGTAGCGGCTGACCCTCTTTTCACAGCAAGCTACACAGGCGTAAACGGCGGTATGGTGCTTGCCGTAGCCGATGACCCCGGTATGCACAGCTCACAGAACGAGCAGGACTCACGCCACTATGCCATCGCCGCTAAGGTTCCTATGCTCGAACCGTCCGACTCACAGGAGTGCAAGGACTACGCAAAGCTCGCTTATGAGATTTCGGAAAAGTTCGATACTCCCGTAATTCTTAGACTTACAACAAGAGTAAGCCACTCTCAGTCGGCTGTAACAACAGCGGACAGAATCCCCCACACTATCCCCGAATACAAGAAGAATATCGCAAAGAACGTAATGGTTCCCGCAAACGCTATAAAGAAACACGTTGTTGTTGAACAGCGTACACTAGACCTTATCGAATATGCCGAAACATCGGGCATAAACACTGTCGAGATGAACGGTGACGAGATAGGCGTTATCACATCGGGTATCTGCTACCAGTACGCAAAGGAAGCGCTGGGCGACAAGGCAAGCTACTTAAAGCTCGGTATGGTAAACCCTCTGCCCGTAAAGCTGATAAAGGACTTTGCCGCTAAGATAAAGACGCTCTATGTTATCGAAGAGCTTGACGATGTTATCGAAACGCACTGCCGCAAGAACGGCATTGACGTAAAGGGCAAGGAGCTGTTCACCCTTCAGGGCGAATACTTCCAGAGCAAGGTAAGACAGGTCGTTCTCGGTGAAAAGGACGAATGGCAGACTCTTGATGCCGAGATACCCGTTCGTCCTCCCGTACTCTGCGCAGGATGTCCCCACAGAGGCGTATTCTACATACTCAAAAAGCTCGGCGTTATGGTAAGCGGCGATATAGGCTGTTACACGCTCGGTGCCGCCGCTCCTCTCAGTGCAATCGACACGACAGTATGTATGGGTGCAAGCATAAGCGGTCTGCACGGCTTCAACAAGGGCAGAAAGGGCGAATACGAGGGCAAGGCGGTAGCCGTTATCGGTGACAGCACATTTATGCACAGCGGTATCACGAGCCTTGTTGACATTGCATACAACCGCAGTAATTCTACCGTTATCGTCCTTGATAACAGCATCACAGGTATGACAGGTCACCAGAACAACCCCGCAAACGGCAAGAACATATACGGCGATCCCGCATCTGCCGTTAACCTTGAAGCACTCGCTCACGCTATCGGCATAAACAGCGTTACAGTTGTAAACCCCGGCGACCTTGCCGAAACCGAAAGAGTTATAAAGGAGGAGCTTGCAAAGGCTGAGCCTTCGCTCATAATCGCACGCAAGCCCTGCGCTCTGCTCAAGACCGTAAAGCACAAGCCTCCGTTCCATATAGATGCCGACAAGTGCAAAAACTGCAAGTCCTGTATGAGAATAGGCTGTCCTGCACTGGTTTCAGGCGACAAGTGCATCACTATCGACAATACCCTGTGCGTAGGCTGCGGACTGTGCGAACAGCTCTGTAAGTTTGACGCTATCAAGGAATAAGCTCTGAAAGGAATATAGCTATGGAAACAAAATCAATAATGATAGTCGGCGTTGGCGGACAGGGTACACTTCTTGCAAGCCGTATACTCGGCAGTGTTCTCGGCACGGCAGGCTATGAGGTTAAGGTAAGCGAAGTACACGGAATGTCACAGCGTGGCGGCTCTGTAGTAACATATATAAGATACGGCGAAAAGGTATACAGCCCCGTTATAGAAAAGGGTCAGGCTGATATGATAGTAAGCTTTGAACAGCTTGAAGCCGCACGTTATGTATCATACCTCAAAAAAGGCGGTACAATAATCACAAACACACAGAAGATAAGCCCTATGCCCGTTATCACGGGTGCGGCTGAATATCCCGACGGCATTATCGACAAGATAAAGGCTATGGGTATAAACATTATCGCAGTTGACGCTCTCTCAGCCGCAGAAAAAGCCGGCAGTGCAAGAGCTGTTAACGTTGTGCTTATGGGCGTTCTTTCAAAGGTACTTCCCGGAATTGAGCTTGACGCTTGGAAAAAGGCAGTTGAAAAGTGCGTACCCGCAAAGGTTATAGAGATAAACGAAAAGGCTTTCGATCTCGGCAGAGATATGTAAGCGTTCAAAAAGGAGCTTTTCTTGAAGATTATTTCCGACTCAACGCCGCTCATTGACGGCTACCGTATGCCTGCGGAATTTTCCTCGCACAGCGGCTGTATAATAATATTCCCCGAGCGGCCGGATTCGTGGCAGTACGGCGGCGTAAAGGCAAAAAAAGCGTTCTGCGAGGTTGCCTGCGCCATTGCAAAAAGCGAAAAGGTCACCGTTCTTGCCTCATTTGAACAGTATGAGAACGCACGCAGAATGCTCCCCCCTCATATCCGTGTTGTCGAGATGTCCTCTGACGATGCGTGGGCGAGAGATGTTTCCCCCGAGTTTGTCGTGAACGATAAGGGCGATATGCGTGGTGTGGACTGGTATTTCAATGCGTGGGGCGGTCTTTCTGACGGACTTTATTTTCCGTGGGACAAGGATAACAAGATAGCACGCAAGGTCTGCGATATGCTCGATGTCGATGTTTACGACTTCAGCGACTTCGTTCTTGAGGGCGGAAGTATAAGCGCTGACGGCGAGGGTACGATTCTTACCACTGAAGCGTGTCTGCTCAGCGCAGGAAGAAATCCTCAGCTGTCAAAAGCGGAAATCGAAGAAAATCTCTGCGAGGGTCTCGGCGCAAAAAAAGTAATATGGCTTCCGGGCGGAATACTGGGCGATGAAACAAACGAGCACGTTGACAATATCTGCGTGTTCGCCGCTCCACACACTGTGCTTTTATCGTGGTGCGAGGACGAAACGAGCGAACAGTACAAGATGTGCCGAGCCTGCCTTGACGTGCTTGAAAACAGCACAGACGCACTCGGCAGGAAGATAGACGTTGTAAAGCTCGCTATGCCAAATCCGATATATATGACTGAGGAAGAAGTCGCAGGTCTTGACCTGTTTGACGGCGAGCCTACAAGAGATACCGTAAGCCCGCTCAGCGCAAGCTATGTAAATCTTTATATAGGCAATAAGGCAGTGGTGATGCCTGCTTTCGGCGGTGAGAATACAGAGTATGACCTCAGAGCAAAGAGTGAAGTACAGAAGGTATTCCCCGACCGTGAGATAATACAGATATACGCCCGTGATATACTTATCGGCGGCGGCAATATCCATTGCATAACCCACCAGATACCGTCATTTGTCAGAAAGGAAACTCCCTATGATAAGTAATGTCAAGGTTGCGGCAGTACAGATGAGCTGCAGTGACGACCGTGAAGAAAATATAGCAAAGGCAGAGCGTATGGTAAGACAGGCGGCATCGGACGGAGCGAATGTGATACTTCTCCCCGAGCTGTTCGAGCTTCCGTACTTTTGTCAGGAGAAGAATTACGATTACTATTATCTTGCTGACAAAACCGAAGAAAACCCTGCCGTAAAGCGTTTTATGCAGGTCGCAAAGGAAACCGGTACGGTTATCCCCGTCAGCTTCTACGAAAAGCACGGAAACGCATTTTTCAATACGATAGCTATGATTGACTGTGACGGCTCGCTTATGGGAATATACCGTAAGAGCCACATTCCCGATGACCATTTCTATCAGGAAAAGTTCTACTTCACACCGGGCGACACAGGCTTCAAGGTATGGAATACAAAGTTCGGCTGTATCGGTGTCGGCATATGCTGGGATCAGTGGTTTCCGGAGGCGGCACGCTGTATGGCTCTTATGGGCGCAGATATGCTCCTTTACCCCACCGCTATCGGCAGTGAGCCTATACTGGAGTGCGACTCGATGCCCCACTGGAGAAGAGCAATGCAGGGTCATTCGGCGGCAAACCTTGTTCCCGTTATCGCCGCAAACAGAATAGGTACAGAGTACGTTCACCCCACCCCCGAAAATCAGAATCAGAACTCATCGCTGACCTTCTACGGCTCGTCATTCATAACCGATGCTACGGGAGCGATAGTTTCAGAGGCTGACAGAACGGACGAGGCGGTTATAACAGCGGTCATCGACCACGAGCAGAACCGTGACCTGCGTCAGAGCTGGGGCGTGTTCCGTGACCGCCGCCCCGAGTTGTACGGAAAGATTATGGAACATTAAAAATCAATCATATGTAACAGCCTGACGGATATCGGTATCCGTCAGGCTGTTTTTAACATTTCACCTAAAAATTTGACATATATTTTGTAAGTTTAACTGAATTTTCTGAATTGTATTGACTTATTGTAATTTGTTTAATATAATATAGATAAAGGAGGTTTATTATGAAACACATTTTAAAAGTTGCTATAATTTTCGCAATAATATTCAATTGTACAATTTTCGCCAACTATCCTGTATATGCCGAATGCTCTCACGTATTTGGCGGGTATGTTATTACTCAGAACGCCGGGTGTACCACCACAGGCTCTAAATACAGAGTATGCAAAAAGTGCGGATACAAATCCACTGTGATGATATATCCGAGAGGACACAATACTAAATCTAAGGTCGTATCGCCAAAGTGTACTGTAAAAGGTTATACCCTTGCTTACTGCACAGTATCAGGCTGTGATTATACTGTAAAGTATAATTATACCGATGCTTTGGGGCACAATACCAAAGACACTTGTGTTACACCACCTGATTGTACTACTCAGGGAAAAAGAAAAATATACTGTACAAGATGTTCGTTTGTAACATATATGCCGATACCTGCACATGGTCATATATATAACAGTGTAAATGAAAATATCTGCGCAAAATGCGGATATAAAAAGCCGACCACAAACTGGTCTTATATGTTTAAGTCACCCTATATGGCAACTCATATATCGCAGAGATTTCTAAAGTATGACGATGGCACAGAACATCATGGCGTAGATATAATTGATGCAAACGGCAACGTAGATGGCTATCCTGTTTACGCAAGCTATAGCGGTACAGTGTTAGATTCTTTCTATGACAGAACTAACGGCAGAGGAGTCTTTGTCAGAATCAAACAGGACAACGGTTATGTTGTCAGATATCTGCATATGAAAAACGGTTCTGTCAATCTCGCAGAAGGTGATAAAGTAAAAGCCGGCGACTATATCGGAAAAGTTGGTTGTACCGGAGAGGCTTACGGTTCGCATCTGCACTATGATGTTAAAAAATCCTTAAACTCTTTGGACTACATTCAACCGCTTACTTTCTTCAAAAACATCAATTTCACCTATTCATATTAAGGAGGTAATTTTATGAAAAAATCATTACAAGCTCTCATTATCACAGGTCTGTTGCTCACTGTTTTCGGAACCATGTGCGGTTGCCAATCAACAGTGCAGACATCACAAAGCTCTTCTGATATTATTCAATCCTCTGAGGTTGAAGTAGCCTCGAACTCAGGCAAAAGCGAAACTAAATTGGATATATATGAAGAAAAAATGCCCGCACTTGATATCAAGCAAAACGGCGGCGGTGATGAGCAATCTGCATTTTACGGTGCTCAGGAAATATCCAAACTGGGATTGTTTTCGCAGAAATTTGAAAATCTTGTTAAGGAATCATGCACTGAAAAAGAATTTCAGGAGTATATGACATGGAGCGAAGAAAATGACAATCCCGTTGATAATAAAGACAGACCTTATAATATCAACGAAATGCCGAATCTTCCGAACGTGGTAAAAAAATACTCATTGAATCATGATAAAGTATACGAAATATTGAAAGATCTTCAAAAATATTATACTGAGCTTTCATCTGAAAGCGAGAATGCCAAATATGCAGATATGATATACACCGATGAAGAAATAGAAGCTATCGCCTCCGGCGATGTGAAAAAATGCTTCAATTTATTCACATACAATACTTCAATTATGAAAAACGATCTGATATACACACCTGCGTATATATACAACAACACCATGGATAAACTTGAAGAAGCGGGCATAACCGCAGAAGAAATTGCCGCAAGAACCGAAATATACGGCAGCTTCTCACTCACCGATGAACAAATGACCGCACTTCAGAACAAAATGCTCAAATATGTTGCTTTGCAAGCTGAAAAAGGCAATTTCAGCGGAACATATGAAATCCCGACTACCGCAACTTTCAGTGTACCCGAAAAAATCGGAAATGCAACGTTTGTTACACAGACATAAATAAATCGGAATCCTCCTTGACACCCCCCGACCGTTATGCTAAAATAACAATACAAACAATACAATAATTCTGCCACCGGGTAGAGATGCGAAAGCACCGTCAGTACATCGTTAGGTCTTTGAAGATGTACTCACGGTGCTTTTTCGGTAAATTTACGGAGGATATAATGCTCAGAAAACTGAACAACTACTTCACAACCTTTGAAAAAATACTATGGATAGGTTCGGTCGTGCTGATAACAGGCTCTGCGGTCATATTCGGCAAGGACGGGATACTGTCCGTCATAGCGTCGCTTATCGGCGCTACCTCGCTTTTGCTCAACGCCAAGGGCAACCCCATAGGACAGGCGCTCGGCGTTGTTTTCAGCATACTCTATGCGATAATTTCCTACTCGTTTGCGTATTACGGCGAAATGATAACATATCTTTGTATGACAGGTCCTATGGCGCTTGCCGCTTTTATAAGCTGGATAAGAAACCCTTTTGCCAAGGGCAAGGCTGAGGTTAAGGTAAATCATATCCACAGGGGCGAAGTTCTCTTTATGTTAATACTCTCCGCCGTTGTTACCGTAGTTTTCTACTTCGTACTCGACTTTTTCAACACGGCGAATCTGATTCCGAGCACCTTATCCGTCACAACAAGTTTTCTTGCCGTTTATCTCACATTCCGCCGCAACCACTTCTTCGCCATAGCCTATGCCGCTAACGATATAATACTTATAATACTGTGGTCGCTTGCCGCTATGAGCGATATCAGCTACCTTTCGGTTGTCACCTGCTTTGTCATATTCCTTGCAAATGACATATATGGATTTGTAAGCTGGAAATCAATGAAAAAGCGGCAGGCAGAAGCTGTATTGCAGTAATCCTTAATAACAGAAAACGGGCACCGGTTAAATCCGGTGCCCGCTGTTTTTATAATGCCTTATTTTGCTGTGGTCACATTGCAATAAGTATATGCGCTGTACTCGTTAACTTTTCCTATCGTCTTATATGCTCTCATTCTGAACTTATAAGTCGTTCTTGCCTTAAGACCCTTGATTGTGTAGGTCGTGCTTTTGTTTGAAGTGTAGCGCTTTACCTGTACCCACTTTTTGCCGTCATACTTTTCAATGCTGTAACCATCGGCACTTGTGTTCTTGTTCCACTGAAGCACTATAGAGTTTTTGGTAACGCTCTTTGACTTCATTCCGGTGGTCGTATACGGTCTTGTATTTACATTGAGATAGGTATAACCGCTGTACTCTCCCGCTCTGTATGCTCTTACACGGAAGCGGTACGTTCTGCCGGAGCTGAGTTTGCACACCGTGTATGTCGTAAAGCCTGCTGAAAGCTTCTTTACATTTACCCACTTTGAGCCGTCATACTTTTCAATAAACACACTGTCTGCTGTAGCGTTCTTGTTCCACTGCAGTGTAACTGTGTTATTCGTCTTACTCTTTGCTTTAAGTCCTGTCATCTGGGCAGGCTTTGTCTTGACGTTAAGATAAGTATACGAACTGTATTCCGTCTTTTTGTTGATTGTCTTGTAGGCTCTTATGCGGAGCTTGTTTGTGCTTCCGGCTGTCAGGCTCTTTATGGTTGTGCTTACATTGCCGCTTCCTACAACCTTCTGCGTCTGTATCCACCTGTTAACGATATAACGTTCAATTATATATCCGTCTGCGCTTGTGTTCTTGTTCCATCTAAGCGTAGATGTCGAACTTGTCTTTGATACCGTCTTGAAACCGCTTACAGCCGACGGAAGTGTGTTTACAGTGATATAGGAATATGCGCTGTAATTTGTTGCCTTATACGCCCTTATTCTGAATTTGTTTACCGTACCCGGTTTCAGCGAAGATACAGTATACTTAACGGTTGTGTTCTTTGTCACTGTGGACTTCTTGACCCACTTGGCACCGTTATAATACTCTATCACATATCCGGTGGCATTGGCGTTTCTGTTCCAGCCTAAGGTTATTGATTTATCAGTTCTTGATGTTGCTTTCAGACCGCTTACAGAGGGCAGCACAAGCATATTGGTGTAATTGCACTTATATGATTTGCCGCACAAAGAGCATTTATAAAGCGTATATCCCTTTGCGGAATATGTCGGCTTTACGGTGCTTGTTGTATACTTGTGTCCTGTTGCCTGCAATGTCATTGTTTCCTTTGCATTGCAACCTGCACAGGTTCTTTCCTTAACTCCTGCTGTTGTACAGGTCGGTGCCTTTGTCACCTTCCATCCACCATAAACGTGTACGCCTGTTGCCGCAATGACCTTAGTTTCCTTACTGCCGCATACCGTACACTCTCTGGTTTGCTCTCCGTCGGTAACGCAACCGACATTCTTTGTTATCTTCCATTCACCGAATGTGTGACCCTTTGCAGGAATGATCTGCGTCTGTTTATAGTCACATCTGGTGCAGTGTCTTTCCTCAGAACCGCTTTCAGTACAGCTTGCGTCTGTAACGTTCCACTGAGTAAGCAAATGTCCGAGTGCGCTTCCTTCAAAAGTTGCCTCACTCTTCGTACCCTTGCTTGAAAGTCCGCAACCTGCGCACGATACATAGTATTCGGATTTTTCAGTGCAGGTTGCCGCTTTCTTAAGATATCTTGAAACAGCGCTCTTTGCCGTGAATGTGTGGGCTGTCATTTCGCCGTAAGCCTTACCGCAGACCTCACATATAGCCTTAGCCGTACAAGTAGCCTTGCCGCCGTGACAATTCTTTGTTTCGATGTGTGTGCTGTCATTAGCGCAGACTCTTGTATGAGTTCCGTTACCGTTAGATACCCACTCACCGTACTTGTGACCGAGTGCGTTTCCGTACTCGAACGTTGCCTCATCGGCTGTACCCTTGCTTGACAGTCCGCAGTCTGCGCAGGACGTATAATATACAGCCTTTGCAGTGCAGGTTGCCGCAGATTTAAGATACTCAGGCGACTTTTTATGCGTATAGCTGTGCGGCTTCATTTCGCCGTAAGCCTTACCGCAGACCTCACATATAGCCTTTGCCGTGCAAGTAGCCTTGCCGCCGTGACAAGCCTTTGTTTCAGTGTGTGTGCTGTCATTAGCGCAAACTCTTGTATGAGTTCCGTCACCGTTTGATACCCACTCACCGTACTTGTGACCGAGTGCGTTTCCGTACTCGAATGTTGCTTCATCGGCTGTACCCTCGCTTGACCGTCCGCATTCTGTGCAGGAAGTATAGTATACAGCCTTTGCAGTGCAGGTAGCCGCAGATTTAAGATACTCATACGCTTTTATATGCGCATAGCTGTGCGGCTTAGTTTCGCCATACTCCGCACCGCATATTTCGCACTTTGCCTTATTGGTGCAGGTAGCCTCTCCTCCGGAATGCTCACATTCGGTTATCGTAGCCGTTACAACGTCCGACGCCATCGAAACTCCCGCCGTTGTAGCATTGCTGTAGGTAATACGGCAGTAGTACCTGCCCGTTGTGAGATTTTCGAGCGACAGCTTTCTGTCTGTAGCGCCCTCTATCTCTGTTTCGTTGCCGTTTTCATCAATGGCGATCCACTGATAAGCAACTTTTGCGTCAACCTCGTTTGAATACCACGGCTCTGCATTTATTTGAAGTGACGGTATGTCGCCCGGATAATAGCCGTTGGTGTAATATACAGTATCAATCGGCTTGATTATCTGCATCGGACACAACCGTACCGTAAGTCCGTTTGTCGATGATGCCGTTGCCTTATTAAGACTGTATATATCTATCCACTCTTTTGTTCCTCTGTCCTGTACCCAGAAGCCGGGATCGATATAATCGGCTATCACCTTATTCGGGGCATTAGTTATGATTTCGGCAAACCCACCTGACGAAATGGATACATTACCGCCGTTTATAGTAAGGCAATTTATGTTGTTGGCAGTCATTGTAACATTTCCGCCGTTTATGGTCACATTGCTGCCTGTTGCAAGCCCGTCAAATGTGACATCACCGCCCCTCACTATGAATGCGTCTTGATTCTCAAACGCTGTCACCGCACAACGTCCCGTAACCGTCAGCTTTGCCTTGCCGTTTATGATGATCGGACGTGAGAACGCTGTACGAACTGCGTACTTGAGCGTGAAGTTACCTTCGGTTATGACTAACTGACCGCCGTATCCGTTCTTGTTATAAAGCGGATATAAGGTACAGCCCTCGTTTTCGCTCTTCTGAGCGTCTTTCGCAGCCTCGTCAAGATCGTTATAATACTTGACATCGTCGCCCTTTGTTATCTTTGCATTGAACTTGCTCTCGCATATCTCGCAATATGTCGGCTCGGTAATATTACCTGCGGTTTCCTTGTCCGCTGTAGGATCGACCACCTGAGAATGATCACAATCAACAAGGTCTATGCTTACAGTGTTCGACTTTATTTCATAGCCGTCATCGGTAATAACTACGAAGTATATCTTGGCAGCAACGCTGTTGCCCGCCTTATCAATTATTTCGTCTGCCGACAATTTAGCGTCCTTTACAAGTGCGCTTAAGCTGCTATAAATTATATCTCCGCTTACATAGGAGTTTATACCGTATCTCTTACTTACATACGAGTCGTTCAGGTTCGAGCCGTGAGCAAGAGCAAGGTTGAACTTCAGCGTGGGGTTTGCGTTGCTGTTGCGATACAGCTTGTTTATTTCTGTGCTAAGCGTTGCGCTCTTTATCGGCGCTTCTTCTACATTCACCGGTTTATTGTCGTTATTCACACTGCTATAAACGCTCTCTGCACGTTCTGCAATTGAAAGCCATGCACCGCCGTCCTTTTTATATGCATAACCGTCAGCCAGAACAGATTCAAGACTGCCGTTTGCTATCTCGATGTTGTAGAATTTACCGCCGCTGATTTTTGCTTTAGCGTTACCTATAATGGTCAGAGCGTCTATAACGCCGCCGCCTATTTCTGCGTCGCCGTCTATGTAAACCATCACCGATGTGAATTCACCGCCGTTGATGATTAACTTTGAGTTTGCGTAAGCTTTAATAGGCATCCGCATTTTGCCATCGCCGCCTACGGTAAACATACCGCCGTCGGATACTTCTACAGGTGCGTTGAAAGCAAAAGTGCCACCCAGTTTTTTACCGTTCAGTGCAAGCGTTACATTGCCGGTAATGGTAACGCCCTGTGTAAGTTCGCTGTTTTCAATATCCTTATACAGCGTTATTGTAGCCGTACCTACCTCATTAGCCTTGGCAAAAGCGTCATAAATATCGCTGAACAGATCTGTCATTTCGCCGCCGTTTGCCGTAGTATAGCTTACAGTTGCGGCGATTTCCTCATTGCAGTAAGGACAAAGGTTTCCGTCAAGCGCATAACTGTCGTTTGCGTCCTTATGGTCGCACTTTATAACATTAAGATAATTGGCTTTGGTCATGCTCTGAATTTCAGCATATTTGAAACCTGAACCGACAATCGCATTTAAGCCTATAACTCTGCTTCCGCTCGCAATTGCCCTGCCTAAAGTATAATTGCTTTCATTTTCGCAAGTGAAGATGTTGAACGTACCGCTTACTATAGAGACATTATATCCGCTTCCACCGGTCGTGTCTGCTTTCATGCTTAAATAATCGGCATTAACATCATTGATGACCGTGTCTCCGCCGTTTATCGTTATTGCGCCGATATTAGCACCATCGGCACTAACCTTTCCGGAATTTACAACTAAATAATTCAATGTGGCTTTACTGTCAATTAAAACATTGGCATTCTCACCCGATACCGTTACACCGGTAAGTGAACTTGAGGCTTCTTGCGATGCCGTAAACGTTATATCTCCGCCCTTGACATCAAATGCAAATGTTGTGGTGCCGTCATTTTTATTTAAATCAACGGTAAATCTACCCTTGCTTATGTCAAATATTTCACCATCATTAACACCACTGTAGTCTAACAGCTTTAATGTACAGCCTTCGCTTTCCTCGGCAGCGCCGATAGCGTCATTCCAGTTTTCGTAATACGATAACGTGCCGTCAGACAGCTCTACCGAAGCCGGTAGTGCTCTGTTGCATATACCGCACACACAACCGTTATCGTCACATTTTACGCTTTCGCCGGGGTGCTGGCAGGTAGCTACTGTAAGCGTTACCACATTCGACTTATAATCATATCCGTCATAGGTAAATATGCAGTAATATTGGATTTCTCCGTCTTCTGCCACCACTTTATCAACTTGATCGCCAAGTAAATAACAGTAACCGTTTAATAATTCTGTTTTTTCGCTTATTACCGTTCCGTCAATTAAGCATCCGGTAATATAGAGTGTTTCATTTCCCGAATATGTCGCATCGGCCGCGAAAGTTGAAGCCTTTTTACCGTTACGGTATATTATCGGTGACTCGTCATTAGCGGTAATTGTTGCGCTCTTTATCGGCGCTTCCTTTACTTCTACATTAGCTATATCCTGCTTTTCACGTTCTGCAACAGTAGACCAGAAGCCGTCGAAATTCTTATAGGCATGGCCATCCGCAAGAAGCTGTCTTACGTTTCTGCCTTCGCCTGAAACCTTTATGCTGTTGAATTTGCCGCCATTAATTACAGCGTTACCGCCGTCTTCAATTCTGAAGTCAGAGAAAATACCACCGTTGATTTCCGCATCGCCGCCGTTGCGAACGACAACACATTTTATTGTACCACTGCCGTTAACGGTCAGCTTACCGCTCTTCACTTCTATGGCATAGTAGGGATCAAAACCGGAAGTTGAGAGCTTTTTACCGTTAAGTTCAAGCGTAACATTGCCTGTAACAGCTATCGTATCTGTAATATCGTCCGTAATATCCTTATACAGCGTTACAGTAGCCGTACCTATCTCATTAGCCTTGTCAAAAGCGTCATAAATATCGCTGAACAGATCTGTCTCTTCGCCGCCGTTTGCCGTATAGCTTACAGTTGCAACAATTTCCTCATTGCAGTAAGGACAGGGATTACCGTCAAGCACATAACTGCCGTTTTTGTCCTTATGGTTGCACTTATCAACAAAAATTCTATAGGTACTGGTCATGGTCTGAATAGCTTCGTATGTGTAAACAGTAATGCCATTCATACTATCGGCCGAAACTGCGCTTCCACTCGCAATTGCCCTACCTAAAGTATAATTGCTTCCATTTTCGCAAGTGAAACTGCCGAACATACCGCTTACGATAGATATGTTATATTCGCTTCCACCGGAGCGGTTGTCAAACATAGCTAAAGAATCAGCTGTAACATTTTTAATGACCGCTTCACCGCCGAAAGTTCTCAGTGCACCGATTCTTGCACCGTCTACATCAGTCTTTGCGCCTTCTATTGACAGTTCGCCGATATAACCATCGGTACTGTTTACTGTAAGCGTACCGCTAAATGTTCTTACCATTCCCAGCTTGATTTTACCGTCAATTGTAACCTTAGCGTCAGTTCCGTTAACTGTGATTCCGCTTGGCAGATTTTGATTGCTCACGTCCTGTACTGCCGAAGAAGTGAAAGTCACGTCACCGCCGTTGACAGTGAACTGACAATATGCCTCTTTACCGTTAAAGTCAACAGTAAACTTGCCGCCCGTCACGGTAATGGACATATTAGAAGTAGATACTCCTTCAGAAATCAGCTTTACAGTGCTTCCCTCGTTCTCCTGCGCCAGCTTTATGGCACTTTCTATATCCGCATAGCCTAACGGCTCACCGTCAGCCTTTATTACCTGAGCTCCTATCAATAAATCACATATACCGCAGAATACCCCTCCGTCGTTGTTTTTCTCGGTAAAGCTATCCTCCGGGTGCGAGCAAGTAGCAAGTGTAAGCTTAAGCACATTCGACTTATATTCGTATCCGTCACACTTCAGTACAGTGTAATATTCAACCTCACCGTCTTCCGTTATAATATCACCGATTTCATAACCGAATACCGTATACCAGTTATCAGAAAACTCAGAATCTTTACTGTGATTATTGCCGTTTACATAGTCCGAATAGGTTATCTGCTTTGAAGCGTCCGCCAATTCGTATGTAATATTGACGTCTAAATTTTTCGCTCCGTTACGGTATATAACAGGCGTTCCTCCGCCGTACCACGCAATACTTGCGCTCTTTATCGGCGCTGTCCTTACTTCTACATTAGTTATATCCTGCTTTTCACGCTCTGCAATAGTAGACCAGATGCCGGAATCGATAAAACTCCAATAGGCATAGCCGTCCGCAAGAAGCTGTCTTACGTTTCTGCCTTCGCCTGAAACCTGTAAGCTGTAGAATTGACCGCCTTTAATTACAGCGTTACCGCCGTCTTTAATTATGAAGTCAGAGAAAGTACCACCGTTGATTTCCGCATCGCCGTCGTTGCGAACGGCAACACGTTTTATTAAGCCACTGCCGTTAACGGTCAGCTTACCGCTCTTCACTTCTATGGCATAGTAGGGATCAAAACCGGAAGTTGAGAGCTTTTTACCGTTAAGTTCAAGCGTAACATTGCCTGTAACAGCTATCGTATCTGTAATATCGTCCGTAATATCCTTATACAGCGTTACAGTAGCCGTACCTATCTCATTAGCCTTGTCAAAAGCGTCATAAATATCGCTGAACAGATCTGTCTCTTCGCCGCCGTTTGCCGTATAGCTTACAGTTGCAACAATTTCCTCATTGCAGTAAGGACAGGGATTACCGTCAAGCACATAACTGCCGTTTTTGTCCTTATGGTTGCACTTATCAACAAAAATTCTATAGGTACTGGTCATGGTCTGAATAGCTTCGTATGTGTAAACAGTAATGCCATTCATACTATCGGCCGAAACTGCGCTTCCACTCGCAATTGCCCTACCTAAAGTATAATTGCTTCCATTTTCGCAAGTGAAACTGCCGAACATACCGCTTACGATAGATATGTTATATTCGCTTCCACCGGAGCGGTTGTCAAACATAGCTAAAGAATCAGCTGTAACATTTTTAATGACCGCTTCACCGCCGAAAGTTCTCAGTGCACCGATTCTTGCACCGTCTACATCAGTCTTTGCGCCTTCTATTGACAGTTCGCCGATATAACCATCGGTACTGTTTACTGTAAGCGTACCGCTAAATGTTCTTACCATTCCCAGCTTGATTTTACCGTCAATTGTAACCTTAGCGTCAGTTCCGTTAACTGTGATTCCGCTTGGCAGATTTTGATTGCTCACGTCCTGTACTGCCGAAGAAGTGAAAGTCACGTCACCGCCGTTGACAGTGAACTGACAATATGCCTCTTTACCGTTAAAGTCAACAGTAAACTTGCCGCCCGTCACGGTAATGGACATATTAGAAGTAGATACTCCTTCAGAAATCAGCTTTACAGTGCTTCCCTCGTTCTCCTGCGCCAGCTTTATGGCACTTTCTATATCCGCATAGCCTAACGGCTCACCGTCAGCCTTTATTACCTGAGCTCCTATCAATAAATCACATATACCGCAGAATACCCCTCCGTCGTTGTTTTTCTCGGTAAAGCTATCCTCCGGGTGCGAGCAAGTAGCAAGTGTAAGCTTAAGCACATTCGACTTATATTCGTATCCGTCACACTTCAGTACAGTGTAATATTCAACCTCACCGTCTTCCGCTACAATCTCACCGATTTTATAACCGAATACCATATACCAGTTAACAGAAAGCTTAGAATCTTTACTGCGATTATTGCCGTTTACGAAATCCGAATAGGTTATCCGCTTTGAAGTGTCCGCCACATCGCATGTAACATTGACTTTTAATTTTTTCGCTCCGTTACGGTATATAACAGGCGCTTCTCCGCCTGCCCACGAAATACTTGCACTCTTTATCGGCGCTTCTTCTACATTTACCGGTCGACCATCGTTATCCGAGCTGTTATATTCTTTCTCAGCACGTTCTGCAATTGAAAGCCATGAACCGCCGTTCTTTTTATAAGCATAACCGTCAGCCAGAACAGATTCAAGACTGCCGTTTGCTGTCTTGATAATGTTGAATTTACCGCCGCTGATTTTTGCGTTGCCGTAAATTTCCAGATAGTTTATAACGCCGCCTTTGATTTCTGCGTTGCCTTCTTCGTAAACTCTCACATAGGTTAATTCACCGCCGTTAATGACTGATTTTGAGTTTTCATTAACGTTAATAAACATCTGCAAATCGCCATCGCCGTCTACGGTAAGCGTACCACCGTCGGATACCTGCATATTCGTTCCGCCGGCACCACCCAGTGTTTTACCGTTCAGATTAAGCGTTACATTGCCCGTAACGGTAATCTCCCGTGTAAATTCGTTGTTTTCAATATTCTTATACAGCGTTATAGTAGCCGTACCTATCTCATTAGCCTTGTCAAAAGCGTCGCATATATCGCTGAACAGTTCTGTCTTTTCGCCGCCGTCTGCTGTATAGCTTACGCTTGCGGCAAACTCAGAGTTACAGTATTTGCATATACCGCCCTCATTAAAGGCATAACTGCCGTCCTCATTCTTATGGTCGCACTTGACAAACCGATAGTCTTTGTCATCATCAACGCCCAAGGTGTTTTGTTCGGAAACAATGCTGTATAATAATTCATTAGTAGCTATTATCTCATCAGTCTCCTGCGAGTATTCAACGCTTATTAAGCGAGTGCCGCTTGCCAGTATATCCTTAAACGTATACTGTCCGAGTTTGATCTCACCGTAAATACCGCCGCCTATAGTCACCTTTGCGTCCGTTGCAGTGTCTGATATAGTAAATTTATTAGCACCGAAGTTTTCACTTACGCCGTCACTGATATTTAAAGTACCGCCAAATACACTAATACCGTTAATGCAAACGGAGGTCGAGCCTTCAGGGTATGTAAGAGAACCGCTATATAAACCTACAAAGCAATTAAAAGCGCAGTTCTCAACAGTAATTTCTGCACCCTTAATATTGATCTTCCGTGTATAAGCGTTGATATAATTGTCGTCGATCGCGGTAATAGTAAACTGACCGCTTGACAATGTAATATCGTTCTCAAGTCCACCGGTTGTTACAAGAGTGAAAACACAGCCCTTGTTTTCAGCCTTATCCGCATACCGTAAGCCCTCGGTTATGTCGTCGAAATACTTTACCTTTCCGTCGGCAGTAGTTACCTTTGCGTAAATTTTCGCACCGCACTCACTGCACACCTTGTTGGCGCTGTCTTCATCTACCTGACCCTCGCCGTCATGCAGACACTTATATCCGCAAGCGCAGTTGCCGTGATCATCGTATGTATGCTTCGGGTGAGCCGTAACAAATATATTATCGCCTGCTTTGTATATTTGTTGTACGCTTGCATTCAGTATTTCTCCGCTTTCACTTGCAAGCGCCTTACCGCTACCCAGTATTTCAATTACACTTCTTCCCTGAACATAAATGCTCTTGAATACTCCGGCATTGATCAAAGCGTCGCCGTCTTCAAATGTTGCAAAAGTATCGAATTCAATATCTCCGTTTACAGTTACCATTCCATAGGAATAAACGCCGGTGGCGTTTATAACTGCACGGCTGCTTCCGCTGTTTTCAAAGGTTACATTTCCGTAAACCGCTACTGCGCTTATTTCCTCGGTACCGACCGAAACATTCAGCGTATGACCGTTCATGTCGATCGTTTTATTGCCGTTTATTATTATGCCCTTAACAATACAATCTACATCGCCGGTCAGCTTTAATACACCGTCAGCCTCATTTTCCGCAATATTTTTAAACTGTGTTTCGCTTTCAATAAATGTATAAGTTTCAGAGCTTTGTGTTGTCTCGGTAAATATAGCAAGCGCACAAACGCCGCACGGACACTTGCCCGTTTCCACGTTGTATCTATGCTCATGCGCTACAACTGTGACATTTCTAATTCCTTCGCCGATTGTCTTCGCACTGCCGTCAACTATACTTTCGGGGAGATGTGTGACACTGTTTAAGGTTGCAAATGCATAGCCCTTTGCAAGCAGATCGTTTACAGGTGTGTTATCAGTCAAAGATCCGCAAATTATATCGTAGTATCCGCCGTATAAAGCTATACCGCTTGTGCCGTTTTTTATTGTTAAGTATGTACAACTGCCGCCGTAGAACTCCACACATTCAGCCGCATCGGCAGTTACAGCGAACAAGGAAACGGCTGAACTGCTGTCATCCGCAGTACCGTTTATAAGCGTACCGCCCTTATTCACGGCCATTTCCAGACCTATACTGCCGTTTTCACCACTGTTTTTAAGATACAGCACGCCCCCGTCGTTTACGTCAATTCCTCTGATTTCCGGTGATATAAAATGTCCGTTCACATCAACAGTTAACGTTGCATTGCCGATCACTATGTTCTGCGAAAGCTCACAGTCCTTATACAATGTCAGCGTACAACCGTTGTTTTCCGCCGATAATGCCGCAGTAAAAGCGTCGTCTATATTATCGAAATACTTCGCTGTTCCCGCACTCGAAATGCCCGCAGTAAGCTGATACTCGCAGATAGAGCATACACCTGTTTTGCTGTCAACATCACTGTGGGGGCATACATATCCGCAGACGCACTTGCCCGTTGCTTTGTCGTAGCTGTGTTCGTAATGATATACAACAGTAAACGAATCGCGTATAATCTTTGATGTAAACTTTTCATAAATATCAACATACTCACCGCTGTTGTCATATTGCAGTGCCTTACCTTCTCCAAGCAGAGAATAAAGCAGCAGGTTGCCGGAGCCTGAGTTGCGGTCGAGGTCATACGTCAACGTACCTATTCTCATTCCCGTAGTAAGCCTTACAGATGTTGTTGTACTTCCGTAAAGCGTTAAAGATTCCTTCACGACCAAAGTATTTACAGTTACATTTGCACCGTAGCTTACTTCAAACCGCGCACCTGCCTCAACAAAAATTGCGTTGAAGTTTATATTTGCGTCGCTATCAATTTTAAATGTTCTACCTCCGCAAACATCCACTTGACTAATATAGCTGCCCTCTGAGCCGGTCAATGTAAGATTACCGGCACCATTGTCGTTGTTGACCTCGAGTTCGATATAATACAGCTTATGACCGTTAAGGTCAACAGTAACAGTATGATTTACATTTATAGTTGTTCTATCATCGATATTCTTATAAATCTTTACATAGTTTTCGCTGTCTTCTGAAGTCTTGCTAAGGCAATCGCTCAGTGAATCAAAGCCGGTTACCTTGTCGCCTACAGTCAGCGTAGCAACGAACTCATACTGACAGGTTTTGCACATACCCGTTTTGCTGTCAACATCCGTATGACCGCACCGCTTACCGCAAATCGTACACTTGCCCGTTGTGCTGTCGTAACTGTGATCTTCATGTGATGCTACAAAAACAGTTGCAAGACCGTCTTTCAACAGTGTTTTTGAGCCGTCTATCGGCTCAGCATTGGGATACTTCATAAACATACGGTTCTCAGCCAACAAAGTCAGTATTTCTGCGTTTGCTCTGTCCCCGCCGCCGTTATAGCATATTGTTTTGAAAGTTCCGTCGTGAAGAATTACGTCACTGCTTTCATCGTTTATATTGAGTGTTGTGACGAATGAATAATAGCAGTCAAATGTACCTGCACCTACCGTCACAGTTCCCATAGCGCCGCATTTTTTGTCAAATGTCAGCTTACCGCCGGCCGCTACATAGAAATCGCCATAAAAACTATTACTTTTTTCCGATCCCGTAACGGTTATATCTCCCGAAACAGTTAACGTACCTACATTGGCTTTCTCAGCGATCCACAGCGTGAACTTACCGCTGAGTGTTGTATAGCTGCCTGTATAATTCTTGTATACTTTTAATGTACAGCCTGTGTTTGCTTCTCTGTCAGCCGCTTCAAAAGCCGCTCCCATCTCATTTTCTTCATAAACAGAAGCTACAGCCCCGTCCTTTACGATAACAGCCGCATACTGATATTCACACTCGTTACACTTACCCGTGTCAATGTCAACATCGCTGTGAGGGCATACATATCCGCAGTCGCACTTGCCATCAACATAGGTATGGCTGTGGTCTTTGACTGTCAGCGTTACACTGCTTGATATTTCCTTAACGCTTGCGTTGAAAAGAGTTCCGTCAGTCTTGAAGAAAGCCTTACCCTCGCCGAGCATATCGTATAATGTCTTGCTGTCCCTGGCGGTAAGTCCGGCAGGATATGTACCGGCATTCAGTATAACCGTACTCGAATCATATACATAGATCGCAGTGTCTAAAATTATATCGCCGTCTATTATAAGCGTACCGCCGGCGTATGAAGCGTCGTTTGTCGGATATACATTACAACCGAGCATAACCGGATTGCCGCTGTTTTTGATTGTAAGCTTTCCGTTTTTGCAAGGAGTAATACTCCGGATATTTAATCTGCGTCCGTTTAAGTCAATTGTAAGCTCTCCGTATAAGTCATACTGAGCGCTTGGTTTAGAATAATCCTTAAACAGCTTTATCGTGCCGCTTCCGTTGTATTCATTCAGTAAAGAGTGAAGCTCATCGGTATCTACATACTTTGAGATTCCGTTTGCATCTGTATAGATTGCGACAGACACAACCGCACCGCAGATTGAACAGATGCCGGTGTCCGTGTTTATATCACCGCCATGCTCGCAGGGCTTTCCGCACTCCTCGCACTTGCCTGTTCCACTGCCGTATTTGTGGTCAGCGTCAGTATGCTCTACAACAGTAATTGTGCCGTAGCCGTATGTTTTGCTGTTTATAATTATACGGGTTGCTCCGTAATAAAGATTAATAATCTTGCTACTGCTCTCGTATTTCAGCATCTGATTATCCGAAAGCAGATTTTTAAGCATTATGTTTTCTGATAACGGGCTGCTGTTGTCCAGATCATACGCCAACATCTCAGTAATCTTCATTCCCGTAGCAAGCTTTACAGATGTTGCATTTCCTTCATTGCTTAAAGATTCCTTTACAGCCAGATATCTCACAGTTACATTTGCACCGTCACTTACAGTGAACCTTGTACCTGCCTCAGCAAAAATTGTATCAAATTCTACATTTGCTTCGCTGTCAATTATGAATGATCCGCCGCCTTTGCGAACATACACCTGGTCAACATAACTGCCCTCTGTGCCGGTTAATGCAAGCTTGACGTCTTTGTTGACCTCAAGCTTGATATTGTTCAGCTTGTGACCGTTAAGGTCAATCATAACATTGTGATTTACATTTATAACAGTATCTGTAGTTGCCGTTGCATCACCGATATCCTGATAGATCTTTACATAGTTTTCGGTATCGGCAGTAACACTGTTAAGGCAGTCTGCGAGCGTGCCATAGCCTATCGGTGCACTGCCGTCTGTGCTGATTGTAGCAACGAACTGATGCCCACACTCGTTACACTTACCCGTGTCAATATCAATATTGCTGTGATCACATAACGCTCCGCAGTTTGTGCATTTACCGTCGGAATAACCGTTTTCATGTGCACATTCTTTATATGTAAATGTAAATTTTTCTGTAACAGTTTCTGTGCTGTCACCGTCTGAATAGGTTATATCGCAATACAGAACATAATTTCCGGCAGGAATATTATCCGCAAGCTTGAATTCGCCGTTGCTTCCGGATACTGCCGCACCGAGCTCATCTGCACTATATGCACTGTTCGTACTGTACCAGTTATAGCTTATGCTTTCACTGTCAACCGTATAGGTGCTTACAAGCTTGTAATTGTCCTTCTCTTCCTGCGAAGTGTTTGTATAGAAAACCGTTCTGTTTGTGTTGTCACCCTGTGTAACCTTGTTGAAACGGTTTGCATTCGACTTTACCTGAACGGTATTGGATACAATATCTCCGCACTTTATTGTAAGAGTATTATCAGTGTCGTATGTAGTCGAAAACTCGGTATCGTAGACCATGCACACCCAGCCGTAATCGGTCTTGATTATGCTTGCTGATAAATCGGGTTCATCGCCGCCGAAACAGCCTCTTGCGTCTGCAAACTCTTCATCGCTCATATTCTTCAGAGTAATATCAAAGTAAACCGTACCCTTGAGCTTGGTATCAGTCATGTCCATGCCTTCAATTATTTCATACTCTTCCGTCTTGAATATTCCTGTCTGCTTTCCGAGTATTATACGGGGAGAAGTATCAGGCTTTATAACTACCGTCTTAGCGTCCGCTCCGTCAATCTCATAATAGCCGCCGTTAAGCTTGACCTCGCCTGTTACAGCGCTTTCTGAAGCCTTGGACTCGGTCGAACCCTTTACTACAAATTCGTCCTCGTCTATTGTCGGTACAGTTTGACCGATAGCGTATGAACCGCCCGTAGTATATACCGAGCCTGTACCGCTCATTATAAGGTTTACTTTGTAAATGCCATACTTAGCACCATAAGCAGTGACCTTACCGCCGCTTATTTCGGCATCCATTCCGTCGCCGTTGTTTCCGCTGTAGTATATTCCGACTCTTGCTGCATTGCCTTCAGGCACAGTAATACTGCCGTTTCCGCTGACGGAAATTTTGTCACCGAAATTACTGGTAAGCAATATTGCACTGTTTAACGTAGATTCATTAGCACAACCTACTGCAGTAAGACTGCCGTTGCCGTCAACAGTAATGCCGCCGCTGACATTGACAGCCACACCCTCAAAAGATGCAGTTGTCGCATTTGCGTTCAGCACACCGTCATTATGTATTTCAAGCGAATTTGTCTTTACAGTACCTGTTGCGTTTACTGTACCGCCGTTCAGGATTATTGATCCGCCGAGAGAGCGTGCCATACTGTCTGTAGAGCGGTTCTCTGCATTCAGCACACCGTCGCCGCTGATCGTCATTGTGCCGTCACAATTGACCTCTTTATTATTTACGGCACTGAGAACATATGTATCACTTTTGCCGGTATCGGTCTGTACGATAGTATTGTTACCGTTCAGCACTATCTCCGTACCGTCGGGGACTGTTACGACGCTCATCATATTCTCTTCTGTTGTCGCCTGAATGTTCACTCCGTTAAGCGTCAGCGTCTTTGTGTCATGATCCCAGCTCCAGCCGACACCGTTTTCGTCCGCTGTCTTTTCTCTGAAATCAAGCGGTGTCGTGATGACATTGCTCTCGCCGTCATGCGTATGTGCCTCGCCCTCGGCAAATGCCGATAGCGGTACAGCCGTCAACGTCATTGCCGCAGACAGCACCGCACTTATGAGCCGTACAAATTTTTTCTTCATGTCTTTCCTCCTGAATAACTATTTGTGCTTATACAAGACATCCGCACTTTATCAATGCGTCCCTTAACCTCTCAACCGGTATCGGCTTCTTATGGAAATAATTGCAGCCCAATCTGTACGACTGGACACCGAACCCTTCGTCATCCGACAGCCATATCACAGGCTTGTTTCTGTCGACGCTTTTCACCGCAATAACGCCCTCCATACCATTAGCTCCGTTTGCAAGCACGATTATAAGGTCAGCCGTCTTACACTCATTCACAAAGCTCTCATACCTTCTGCATACCCTGTAGGCAATTCGTCGATATGCCGCCGTTGCGATCTGTGTTATTTTCGCTTTCAGTATCTCCGCCTCGTTTGCGGTATCGTAAACGCAGATGAGCATACCTCTCCCCCTTATAATTTTATAATTATATCATAACTCATTCGCTTTTCATTTTCAACTTTTTGGCACGAACGGCTGATATAATGGCACGAATGGTAAGCTGCCGCCCCGAAACGACCGCAAAACTGTAATTTTCGGCATATATTAATAGCCGAAGTTATGCATTTTTGCCGTGACGGTTTTACGCCGAATAAAACGCACGCTTTGACCCGCCTTGCTTTTCACGCCATTCACGGGGCGTCCTTTTATCTTTATAATGCGGTTTCGCCATTGACAAAAACGCTGTATAGTGTTAAAATAAAACGATAGGATTTTTTATCCGTTATTATAAATAATCTGAGTGTAAAGAAAAAGGAATGAAAGAAATGAGAAATCTGACGGGTGCAGATATAATCTGCGAATGTCTGATAGAGCAGGGCGTTGACACCGTTTTCGGCTATCCCGGCGGCGCAGTTCTGAACATCTATGACAGCTTATACAATTACAGCGACAAAATACATCACGTTCTGACGGCGCACGAGCAGGGCGCAAGCCATGCGGCTGACGGCTACGCACGTTCGACAGGCAGGACGGGCGTTGTTATAGCAACGTCGGGTCCGGGTGCGACAAACCTTGTAACAGGTATCGCAACGGCTTATATGGACAGTGTGCCTATGGTGGCTATAACAGGTAACGTTGCCTGTTCGCTTTTAGGACTTGACAGCTTCCAGGAAGTTGATATAACAGGCATCACAATGCCGATAACAAAGCATAACTTCATCGTAAAGGACGTAAACAAGCTTGCAGACACACTGCGTGAGGCATTCTACATAGCAGGAAGCGGCAGAAAAGGTCCTGTCCTTGTCGATGTTCCTAAGGATATTACAGCCCAGAAGGCTGAGTTCGTAAACAAGCCCTTAAAGCCGTATACGGTAAACGTTACTATGCACCAGGACGGCTGTATAGCAAAGGCGGCGGAGCTTATCAAGAACGCTGAACGTCCGTTCCTTTATACAGGCGGCGGTATCTACGGCGAGGACGGTGCAAAGACATTAAAGGCTTTTGCCGAGCTTATTGACGCTCCCGTATCATCTTCGCTTATGGGTCAGGGCAGCTTTGACGAAACCGACAGCAGATATATGGGTATGCTCGGTATGCACGGAACAAAGACAGCGGCAGAGGCAATAAAGAACTGCGACCTGTTCATCGGTATCGGTACAAGATTCTCTGACAGAGTAATTGGCAATCCTCAGACCTTCGCCCCCGACGCAAAGGTACTTCATATAGACATTGACCCTGCTGAAATAAACAAGAACATAAAGGTTTATCATCAGGTTATCGGCGACAGCACCGATGTTATGAAAAAGCTGATAAAGCTCATTCCTCAGCAGTCGCACAGCGGCTGGATGGGCAAAATAAAGACGTGGGAGAAGCAGTACGAGTGCAGACAGAAAGGCACAGACGAGCTTACTCTTACTCCTCAGCATCTTATCGAAACGCTTGACAAGCTGACAGGCGGCGAGGCGCTTATCGCAACCGAGGTAGGTCAGTCGCAGATGTGGGCGGCTCAGTATTACGCATATAAGCACCCTCACCAGCTTATCACAAGCGGCGGTCTTGGCACTATGGGCTACGGACTTGGTGCGGCTATCGGCGCAAAGTGCGGAAACCCCGACAAGACGGTTGTAAACATTGCAGGCGACGGAAGCTTCCATATGAACTTAAACGAGCTTGTAACGCTGTCGAAACACAATATACCTGTAGTTGAGCTTGTTATCAACAATAACGTTCTCGGTATGGTTCGTCAGTGGCAGAGATTGTTCTACGGCAAGAGATTTTCACAGACGACGCTTGACCGTCCTACAGATTATATGAAGCTCGGAGAAGCGTTCGGCATAAAGTCGTTTGTTATAGACAGCGAGGACAAGTGCGAGGAGATACTGCGTGAAGCTCTTGAGGTTTCAAAGACAGCCCCCGTGCTTATCGAGGCGAGAATAGACAAGGATATAAACGTTCTTCCTATGGTACCCGCAGGAAAATCCATAACCGAGCCTATCCTTGAGATAGAAATCGATGACTGAACGGAGGCATAAAAATGACAGAGAGAAACGTAATTTCCGTCTGCGTAAACAACGGCATCGGCGTACTCGGCAGAGTAACGGGTCTGTTCAGCCGCAGAGGATATAATATAATAAGTCTTAACGTTGCGGAAACCGAAAACCTCGGCATTTCCCGTATGACAATAGTTGCAGACGGCGACGAGGGCGTGATGGAACAGCTGGTAAAACAGCTCCGCAAGCTCTATGACGTATCGGATGTCAAGGTACTGCATAACGCTGTATGCCGTGAGCATATCATTATGAAGGTCGGCAACGGCCCTGCGTCACGTCAGCCTGTGATAGAGATTGCAAATCTTTTCAGAGCGAAGGTCGTAAATGTAGCGGAGAGCAGACTTATGCTTGAGCTTACAGGCGAACCCGAAAAGATAGATTCGTTCATAGGACTTCTCCAGCCCTACGGAGTAAAAGAGATTGTAAGAACGGGCATTTCGGCACTTGAACGTGATTAACTTAAACAAATCATAAGGCACAGCTTGTAACGAGCGGCAGAAGAAAGGCAGGACAAACACATGGGCATGACAATGAGCCAGAAGATACTGGCAAAGCACGCAGGACTTGAAAGCGTAAGAGAGGGACAGCTTATAAGAGCAAAGCTGGATATGGTACTCGGTAACGATATTACAAGCCCCGTTGCGATAAACGAGTTCAACAAGGCAGGCTTCGGCGGCATATTCAACAAGGATAAGATTTCTCTTGTAATGGATCACTTCACACCGAACAAGGACATCAAGGCGGCTACTCAGTGTAAGCAGTGCAGAGAGTTCGCAGGAAAGTACGATATTACAAATTATTACGATGTAGGCGAAATGGGCATCGAACACGCACTCCTTCCCGAAAAAGGTCTTATAGGCCCCGGTGAGCTGTGCATAGGCGCAGACAGCCACACCTGTACATACGGCGCACTCGGCGCATTCTCAACGGGCGTAGGCTCGACCGATATGGCGGCAGGCATGGCAACAGGCGAGGCGTGGTTTAAGGTTCCCTCCGCTATAAAGTTCAATCTTACAGGAAAGCTTAACAAGTATGTAAGCGGCAAGGATGTTATTCTTCACATAATCGGTATGATAGGCGTTGACGGCGCACTTTATCAGTCTATGGAATTTACCGGCGAGGGCTTGAAGAGCCTTTCGATAGACGACAGACTTTGCATTGCCAATATGGCTATTGAAGCCGGCGCAAAGAACGGTATATTTGAAGTTGACGAGATAACAATGGCATATATGAAAGAAAGAGCAGACCGTGACTTTGATATATTCAAGGCTGACGAGGACGCAGTATATTCAAGAGTTATCGACATTGACCTGTCAACCGTAAAGCAGACGGTTTCATTCCCTCATCTGCCCGAAAACACAAAGACAGTTGACGAGATTACAGAGGATATAAAGATTGACCAGGCGGTTATAGGCTCATGTACAAACGGCAGAATAAGCGATATGCGTATCGCCGCTGAGATTCTCAAGGGCAAGCACATTGCAAAGGGTGTAAGATGTATAGTTATCCCCGGCACTCAGAAGGTTTACCTCCAGTGCATAAAGGAAGGTCTTGCAGAGATATTTGTAAATGCAGGCTGTGTGCTTTCTACTCCCACCTGCGGTCCGTGTCTTGGCGGTCATATGGGTATACTTGCGGCAGGAGAACGTGCTATTTCCACCACAAACAGAAATTTTGTAGGAAGAATGGGACACGTTGACAGCGAGGTTTATCTTGCAAGCCCGGCAGTTGCGGCGGCAAGTGCTATAGCAGGTAAGATAACAGGCATAAAGTAAGGTGAGAATATGGTAAAGCATATAATAATCTGGAACCTGAAGGACGAGCTTTCGGCAGAAGAAAAGAAGGAAAGATGCCGTCTTATAAAGCAGGGTCTTGAAAGCCTTGCAGGCAAGATAGACGGACTTCTTGAAATCAAGGTCATAACCGATATTCTCGGCTCTTCCACGGGCGACCTTATGCTTGACAGCACATTTCAAAGTGCCGAAGCATTAAAGGGCTATTCCACCCACCCCGAACACGTTAAGGTAGCCGACAGCACGGTAAGACCTTACACGGCAAGACGCAGCTGCGTAGATTTTGAAATATAAGAAAGGACAGACATATATGAAGGCACACGGTACAGTACACAAATACGGTGACAACGTTGATACCGACGTTATCATTCCTGCAAGATACCTTAATACAGCCGACCACAAGGAGCTTGCAAGTCACTGTATGGAGGATATAGACAAGGACTTTGTAAAGAACGTCAAAGAGGGCGACATTATAGTCGCTAATATGAATTTCGGCTGCGGAAGCTCAAGAGAACACGCGCCTATCGCAATCAAAGCAAGCGGCATCTCCTGCGTTATCGCAAGCACATTTGCAAGAATATTCTACCGCAACGCTATCAATATCGGACTTGCAATCTTAGAATGCGACGAGGCTGCCAAGGATATTGAGAACGGCAACGAGGTCGAGGTTGACTTTGATACGGGAGTTATCACAAATGTGACAAAGGGCTGTACATACAAGGCTGAGCCTTTCCCCGAATTTATCAAGGATATAATCAACAAGGGCGGTCTGCTGAACTCTTTAAAGAAGTAAGGCCGCAGAAAGCGTTATGCTATGAGGATAGATATAAAAGCGTTATCCGACAACGAACTGCAGGAGCAGGGCTATAGCGATATATCGGTAAAACTGCACGGTTTCGGACTGTATACGGACGATGAGCTGTGTGCTGTCTGCATAACAACGGAAAAGCAGGACTGCATAAGCGGCGAAGTCGTACTTGAAAAACTGTTTGTCCGTGAGGATAAACGGCATTACGGCGTTGCCAGAAAACTGCTGAACCACACGCTCAGAACAATGCGTGCAGGCGGCTATAAATATGCTGTAGCTACTCCCGATAACGAAGCGGCAGAACGCTTTCTTATAAAATTCGGCTTTGAAAAGGCGGAGGGAAAATCCGCTTTATACAAAATAGAGCTTTAAGCTCAGAGAAAGGATATTACCTATGGAAAAGAATATTGCCGTTATCAAGGGCGACGGAATAGGTCCTGAGATAGTTACCGAAAGCATGAAGGTACTTGATAAGGTGGCAGAAAAGTTTGGTCACAAGTTCAACTACACACAGCTTCTTATGGGCGGATGCTCAATTGACGCAAACGGAGTACCTCTGACTGATGAAACGATAGCCGCCTGCAAAGCGTCAGACGCTGTGCTTATGGGCTCTATCGGCGGTGATACGACAACATCGCCGTGGTATAAGCTCCCTGCAAATCTGCGTCCCGAGGCAGGTCTGCTCGGTATAAGAAAAGCGCTCGGACTGTTCGCAAATCTTCGCCCCTGTCTGCTTTATCCGGAGCTTGCAGGCGCTTGCCCCTTAAAGACGGAAATCAGCGCTAAGGGCTTCGATATGCTCATTATGCGTGAGCTTACCGGCGGTCTTTACTTCGGCGCAAGAAAGACGGAAGAAGTAAACGGCGTTATGACAGCTACAGACACGCTTACATACAGCGAGGACGAGATCCGCAGAATCGCAATCAAGGCATTTGACGTTGCGATGAAGAGAAGAAAGAAAGTAACAAGCGTTGACAAGGCTAACGTTCTTGATTCTTCAAGGCTGTGGAGAAAGATCGTTACAGAAGTGGCAAAGGATTATCCTGAGGTTACTCTTGAGCATATGCTCGTTGACAACAGCGCAATGCAGCTTGTAAAGGACCCTGCACAGTTTGACGTTATGGTAACGGAAAATATGTTCGGCGATATTCTGTCGGACGAGGCAAGCATGATTACAGGCTCTATCGGTATGCTCCCCTCTGCCAGCATGAACGAAACAAAGTTCGGTCTGTATGAGCCGAGCGGCGGTTCTGCTCCCGACATTGCCGGTCAGAACAAGGCAAATCCGATAGCTACCATACTTTCAGCCGCAATGATGCTCCGCTACAGCTTTGATATGGTAAAGGAAGCAGACGCAGTTGAAAATGCAGTAAGCAAGGTGCTGAAGGATGGTTTCCGCACAGGCGACATCATGAGCGAGGGTATGACAAAGCTGTCCTGCTCGGAGATGGGCGACAAGATAGCAGAGAATATATAATTGTATATGAACTTGAAGCCACGATGTAAAAATCGTGGCTTTTTAATAGACATTTTCTCTCATTTGTGCTATACTTAAATTATATGTAATTTTTGTATTCCGGAAGGGGGGCGGCATATGAAAAGCTATAGGCTGACTGCGGTTATTGCATTCGGGATAATCGCACTGTGTGCCGTTCTCGGTGGCTGTAACGGAGAAGGGCAGACATCTTCTGTTCAGACGACCGTAACCTCCGTCACAACATCGGCAACGGTAAAAAGCACCACAGCATCACAGACTTCACCGCAGACCTCATCTTCAACATCGTCAATAACTACTGTAACAACAAAAGAAACAACCACAACCACGGCTGTAACTGCAACAAAACAAACCGCACCGCCTAAAACCGAGCCGCCTGCGACGGTCGCTCCGATAACAGATCCGCCTCAGACCGACCCACCGCAGACCGACCCGCCGCAGACCGAACCGTCACCGTCGTATATAATCACCCCGACAGCAGACGGGGTCAAGGTTTACAGCAACGATGACGCACTTATAGACGCATCAAATTCATCGCAGGGTTATCTGATGATAAGGCTGAAAAAAGCGATGAGCGGCAGTTACAGAATACTTGTAAACGCCGATGATATAAACGTCCGCTATACATTCCAGCTTAACAGTTCGGGAAATTACGAAGTAATACCGCTGACAGAGGGCAGCGGCAAGTACACGGTAAACGTGCTGAAAGTCACGAGTGCGGGCAAGGGTACGGTAATGTTCAAGCAGTCGCTGAGTGTATCGGTAGCAGACAGCTTCCTGCCTTTTCTCACCCCGAACCAGTTCTGTATGTACGATGCAGGCTCTTCGTGTGTAGCACTTTCGTCAAAGCTTTGCGGCGGAAACAAGGATACAATTGCAAAGACGGCGGCAATATACGACTATGTGATAAATAATATCAGCTATGTTTCCACTGCCGAAAACGGCGCTAACGGATATATACCGGTTCCGGATACAGTGCTCGCAAATAAAAGCGGAATCTGTTTTGACTACGCCTCGCTGATGGCGGCAATGCTCCGCTCACAGAAGATACCGACAAAAGTTGTTGTCGGATACGCAGGCGACATATACCACGCATGGATAAGCGTGTATGTTGACGGTAGCGGATGGATAGACGGATATATCTATTTTGACGGCAACAGCTGGAACCGGATGGATCCGACCTTTGCGGCAAGTGCAAAGGATGACGCCGATTACAAAAATACTGTTGATTTTATTTCAAACGGCAGTAACTATTCGGTAATGTACTACTATTGATACGGAGGGAAAAATGAGCAAGAAACATTATCTTTCAAATGAGGATATTTCAATACTCTGCTCCGAGCTTGCATCGGTTGTAAGTTCGGGACTTACGATAACCGACGGGATACTGGTTATTCTTCAGGATGATGAAGACAAGCGCAAGGCGGCTCTACTGGAAAAGATACTCGGCTCTGTCGAACAAGGAAGCAGTATCACAAAGGCTTTTGCAAAAACGGGCGCATTCCCGAACTATTTTCTGAAAATGCTTGAAGTCGGCGAAACCACAGGCAGACTCGACACGGTATTTGCGTCGCTTTCTGAGTATTATGCAGGGATAGAAGAAATAAGCATATCGGTAAAAAGTGCGGTCACATACCCTGCCATACTGCTTATAGTTGTATTTGCGGTGATCATACTGCTGTCGGTGTATGTGCTGCCGATATTTGCAGATGTTTTTGCACAGCTCGGACTTACGCTCCCGGAAAGTGCGCAGTGGATAATGAACACAGGCGGTGTTATAAGCAATGTTGCGGTGTTCATAATAGGAACACTGGCATTTATCATAATACTCGGCGTATTGCTTTACAATCTTGTCAGACCGTTCAGAAAAGCTGTCATTCATGCAGTTTCACATACGAAAACGGCAAAGACTTTATATGCCGCAAGATTTTCTGCGGCTCTGTCCATGACTCTTTCAAGCGGTATGGATATTGACGAATCTCTGGACATGTGCGAAAATCTGCTTGAAAATGACTATATGCGAGAAAAACTTACCGAGTGCCGTAAAAAGATGACAGACGGAAAGGCATTTGTTGAGGCGCTGAGCGAAACCGGCATTTTCTCGGCAGTCAATATGAGAATGATAAGCATAGCGTTCAGTACAGGTACGCTTGACAAAACGATGGCAACGATCGCAGACAATGCGGAAAAGAAGGTTTCCGCCGTTATCCAGAACGCAGTGGCAAGGTTTGAGCCGACTATGGTTATCATAATGGCAGTGGCAGTAGGATTTATACTCCTGTCGGTAATGATACCGCTGATGGGCGTTATGACAGTTATAGGGTGACAAAAATGAGAAAGCATACAAGTGCATTTTACATAGTACGCGATGCGATAATGGCAGTATTGCTTTCGGCGGCGGCAGTTGCCATAACCGCTGTATCGATAACCGACAGCAACAACAGCCGCAAAAGCGAAAACCTCAATATTGTAGAAAGCGGTGTGCGCCGTGCGGCGACCGAGTGCTATGCGGTGGAAGGGTTTTATCCCGATAACCTGCAATATCTTATAGACAATTACAATCTGCATATTGATGAAAACGAGTGCATTGTGCATTACAGTCCGATTTCATCAAATATAATGCCTGATATCAGAGTTATATCAAAATAGGAGGACAATATGTTCCGTAGTCGTTCAAAAACGATAAAATCGAATAAAAGCGGTATTGATATGGTTTTTGTGCTGACTGTATTCGTATTGTTCGTATGCTGTCTTTTGGCGTCGGTACTTGCATTTGCAAGCGTATATAAAAGGCTCGGCGATGATATCGGCAAGCGCTTTGATACAGCTACCGCACAGACGCTTATACTCCAGAAGCTGAGAAGCTATAACGATTCGGATATAACGGTCGGAAAATCCGGAGATACGCAGTACATAAGCTTTGCAGATACGATAGACGGCGAGAAGTACATAACCTATATATACGCATACGGCGGAGAACTGAAAGAACTGTTTGTGCCTTATGATGCACCGTTCAGCGAAGACGGCGGCAACACACTTCTGCCCGCCGAAAACTTTACCGCCGAAACGGACGGCAGAACCATTTGCTTTACCGTAACATGCGACGGTGTTACGACTTCATCACATTACAGCCTGCACGGCGGAAAGGCGGTCGGCGTATGAGTACGAAAAGACGTTCCAGAAACGGTGCATTCCTGGTTGAACTGCTGATAGTAATAGCTGTATTTGCGGTCTGTGCGGCTGCTTGCGTCAGGGTCGTGGGAATAGCGGCAAGTGAGATGAGGTATGCCGAATGTTTGTCGGACGCCCAGATAAAGACCGCCGACATAGCAGAGCGCTACAAGAGCGGAACGGATATCGCAGACCTTGAAAAGCTTTATGCAGACGGCAATATTGAGATAAAGTTATCAGAGCGCATTGACGGCAGTATCCGGTATCTTGATATTACCGCATATGACAGCAAATATACATACATCACTATAACCGGTGCAAGGAGGGTTGACCTTGAATAACGGTAAAAGTAAATCCGGCAGGAAAAGCCTTAACAGCGTGGGAATGTCATCGTTGCTCGTTATATTCGTGGTACTTGCAACGGTAATTCTTTCGGTTCTGTGTCTTGTAACTGTAAGGCAGGATCTTGACAGAGCAAAAAAGCTCAGCAAAGCACAGGAAGAATATTATGCCGCCGATGTAAAGGCGACTGAAAGACTGGATAAACTGTATGAACTTGTAAGCGACGAAACGATAATAGATATATCCGCAGCGGCGACGGAGCAGGGCTTTGAAGTAAGCGGCGAAGGACGTGGCGATCAGGTGTTGACATTCTCATGGAGCGAGAATATAAACAGTCAGAGCAAGCTTGTGTGCAAAGTGCGGTACAGCGACGGAACACTCAGCGTTACGGGCTGGAAAACAGTAAACAACAATTATTACGAAGAAGAAAACTCATTGCCGATATGGAACGGCGAAAGTTTACCGGTATGAAAGGAATAAAAATATGGAACTGATGGAAATACTGAAAGGTGCAGTCGAAAAGAAAGCCTCCGATATATTTCTCATATCGGGGCTTGCCGTGTCGTATAAAGAAAACGGCATAATCACAAAAGAAAGCGACGATATAATACTTCCTGCCGAAGCGGAAAGACTGGTAAAAGAGATATACCGCCTTGCAGGCAGAGATATTTCAAAGTACGAGGAAACGGGCGATGACGATTTTTCCGTATCTGTAAAGGGGCTAAGCCGTTTCCGTATAAGTGCGTATAAGCAAAGAGGAAGTATGGCGGCGGTCATCCGTGTAGTTGAATTTGATATACCCGATTACAAGGAGCTTAACATTCCGCAGGAGGTCATAACCGATACAGTAGCAAGAACAAAAGGTCTTGTGCTTGTCACAGGTCCCGCAGGCGGCGGTAAATCCACAACGCTTGCCTGCATAATAGATGAAATCAACAAGCAGAGAAACAGCCATATAATCACACTGGAAGACCCTATAGAGTATCTTCACAAGAACAAAAAGAGCATAATAAGCCAGCGTGAAATAAACAGCGACAGCAAGAGCTACATAGTGGCGCTGAGAGCCTGCCTGCGTCAATCCCCCGATGTAATACTTCTCGGCGAAATGCGTGACTATGAAACGATAAGCACAGCGCTTACAGCCGCCGAAACAGGTCACCTTGTTATCTCCACTCTGCACTCTGTCGGAGCACAGAATACGATAGACAGAATTATTGATATTTTCCCGCCGAGCCAGCAGCAGCAGGTTCGTATCCAGCTTTCTCAGCTTTTATGCTCGGTAATATCTCAGCAGCTTATCCCCTGCGAAGACGGAATACTGCGTCCTGCGTTTGAAATTATGAAGTGCAACAACGCTATACGAAATATGATAAGAGAGGCAAAGACCCACCAGATAGACACCGTTATCACAGCGTCGGGCGAATCGGGTATGTTTACTATGGACTCCTATCTTATGCATATGTACAGAAATAAGCAGATAAGCAAGAGCGAGCTTATCAAGCACGCATCTCACCCCGATATAATGCTCAGAAAAATCGGAGAAGATAAGTAAAATTTATGAAAATATAAAGTTTAGTTTAGAATTTCATAAAAACAAGACACATTTTCTTGACTGCGGAACAAAATTATGATAAAATAAAGTAAATCTTAGATTTTCGTAAATCAATCGTAAGAGGTGTCGCACAAATGGAATATATCAAGCGTGAAGCGGAACGTAAATTCCGTGAAATGAGCAATTTTTTCAAGGTGGTTCTTGTGACGGGAGCAAGACAGGTCGGAAAAACCACTATGCTGAAAAAGCTTGCGGATGGCACTGACAGAACGTATGTAAGCCTTGACGATATAATGGCAAGGGAACTTGCGCAAAGCGATCCGGCTTTGTTCTTTCAGAAATACAAGCCACCTGTGATAATTGATGAGGTACAGTATGCCCCACAGCTTTTCGAGCGTATAAAGGTGATATGTGACAGCAGCGAAGAATACGGTCAGTTCTGGCTTACAGGCTCACAGCAGTACGATATGATGAAAAATGTCCGTGAAACGCTTGCGGGTCGTATTGGAATACTGAGTTTATACAGCCTTTCGCAAAGAGAAAAAAGCGGTATAATTTTTGATGAACCGCTTGATTTTTCATTTGAAGAGCTTTGCAAAAGGCAGAACAAAACAAATCCGAACAATATTTCTGACGTATTTGAACATATATGGCGTGGCGGTATGCCCCGTGTTCAACAGGCTGACGAAGAAATGCGGCAGGAGTATTTCAACTCATATGTTGATACCTATCTCATGCGTGATGTTGCCGAGGCGGGCGGAGTTACCGATTCGGCAAGATTTCTGAAAATGCTCAGAACCTGTGCGGCACTCACAGCAGAACAGGTCAATTATTCCAATCTTGCACAGTCGGCAGATATTTCAGAGCCGACTGCTAAGGAGTGGGTACAGCTGTTACAGGGACTTGGCATAATATATCTTCTTCATCCGTATTCAAATAATGAACTGAAACGGCTTACCAAAACACCTAAACTGTATTTCTGCGACACAGGCTTATGTGCCTTCCTATCGATGTGGCTGACAAAAGACACATTGATGAACGGTGCGGCAAGCGGACATTACTATGAAAATTACGTTGTCAATGAACTGATAAGAAGCTATGCTTACGGTAAAAAGAAATCTAATTTGTACTATTACCGTGATTCCAATGCCAAAGAAATAGATATAATCGCCGAGTGTGACGGAAAAATTCACCCTCTTGAAGTGAAGAAGTCGGCAAATCCCGACCGCAAGGAAGTCAAAAAATATGAACTTATAGATAAAGCATCGCTTGAAAGAAGTTACGGCGGCATTGTTTGTATGTGCGATACGCCATATCCTATTGATGAACTTAACTCATTTATACCAAGTAACCTGATATAATTTACGAAAATCTGAAGTAATATTCAGATTTTCGTAAAACGCAAAAAGGCAGGCTCAAAAGAGCCTGCCTGTAAACCGCTTTCCACACAAAAAGAAAAACAGCATCACTGCAACCTCTGTTGCGGTACGCTGTTTCTCATGACGGAAAGAAAAGTAAAAACGTGAGGTAGACATCATCTCAAATCTACATCTCAACCTTACAAGCATATTATGCCACAGTACGGTTACATTTCGGTTACATTGCGAACAGTAGCCGGAATCGCCGCCATATTTCTACTTATACAATAGTTGTTTCAACATTTCGTCAGGCAAATTGTGCATATTTACACGATATTAGTTATTTCTGTAAATGTTATTTACAGAATATAACATCGTATTTACACAAATCGCCAACAATGCAATGCTTGTTGCATAACATCCGTCAGAAAATTTGAATCTTGCTTAAATTATTTTCACACTTTAGCGTAAAATTTCATTAAAGCATACGTTAAGACGAAAGAAAAAACAGGGAGGTGAAAAAATGCCGAATAAGATACATATTACTATGTTCGGTCAGTTTTCAATATCATACCGTGACAAGCGTCTGTGCGAAAACGAGTACAGAGGCTCAAAGATGATATTACTTCTTGAATATCTTATTGCACAGCGAGGCAGAGAAATAACCCAGAACGAGCTAATCGACCTGTTGTGGTCGGACAGCAGAAATCCTGCCAATGCGCTTAAGACGCTTGTACACAGAACAAGAGCGGTGCTCGATGAAATGATACCCGACGGTGGTAAACTCATAGCAGGCAGTCACAGTTCATATGCCTTTATTGAAAGCGATGAATGCGTTATTGATTCGACAAAATTCAAGGAATATATAGATAAAGCTGAGGACGAGTCGCTTTCCAGAACAAGACGCATAAGTATGTATAAAAAGGCTATCGCCCTTTACAACAGCGGCTATCTTGCAGGAGCTGTCGGAGAAACGTGGGTACAGCCTATAAACGTATATTTTCACGCTATATACAATTCCGCAGTTGACAAATGCGCTCAGCTTTTATATCCTATGGGAAAGTTCTCAGAAATAATCACGCTCTGTGAACGTGCGACAATGCTTGACCAGTCTGACGAAAAGATGCACGCAAACCTTATCCGTGCATTTGTGGCAATGGGTGAATATGAGCGTGCCGCAAAGCAGTATGATTATATCCGTGCATATCTTATGGAGCAGTACGGTGCCGCACCGGGCGCACACCTCACCGAGCTTTACGAGCTTACGGTAAAGCCAAGAAATGATGTACAGAATAATCTCGATGCGGTAATAGGCGATCTCACGGGCGATGACAGCAAGGAGCAAAAAGGCGTTTTTTACTGCCAGTACGAAATATTCAAATACATATTCCGCCTGTACAAGCGTGAAAGTCAAAGAATCGAGAGCAAGCTGTCTATCTGCCTTGTTTCTGCGGTTGACAGCAGTAAAAATGAGCTTAAGGATATAAAACTGCTTGAAAAAGCAATGGATAAAATTTCGTTCAGCATAAACAATTCGCTGAGAATGAGAGATGTATATACACGCTACAGCAGAAGTCAGTATCTTCTTTTGTTGCTTGATGCGGACAAAAGCTCGTTTGACGGCATAGAGGAGCGTATTATGACGAGGTTCAGACGAAGTAAGACGATGGACAGCGTAAATGTAAAATTTGATTTCAAGGAAATATGAAATTCGCCCCTGCTTTTGCAGGGGCGAATTTCTTCAGGTTGTAGAAAAAGTCTGTTTTTTCAAAAAAGCGCTTGTTCTCAATCCCTATCCCCAAGCCCCTTCCCCTCGGGAAGGGGCTGTATTACTGGGGCTACCGCCCCTAGTCCCTGTCGGGGGCTCCGCCCCTGCGACCCCATTTTTATCAACGATATAGGTTTTTTGACAGACTGATGAAATTCGCCCCTGCTTTTGCAGGGGCGAATTTCTTTTATCAGCTTTTATCAGAGCGTGAAGCTGCCGCCGTGGTTTGCCTTTCTCCAGTCAACATACTCTTCGTATGTTCCCTGTCTGTCGTAGCAGCCCTTGTCGGCAATTTCTATTATACGGTTTGCGACCGTCTGTACTATCTCATAGTCGTGAGAAGCGAACAGCACGTTGCCCTTGAAGTCCGAAAGACCGTTGTTTACGGCGGTGATGCTTTCAAGGTCGAGGTGGTTTGTAGGTCTGTCAAGGATAAGAACGTTTGACTGGAACAGCATCATGCGTGAGAACATACAACGTACCTTCTCTCCGCCCGATAAAACGTCGACATTCTTGAATATATCATCGCCCGAGAACAGCATACGTCCTAAGAAGCCACGCAGATATGTTTCGGTTTCGTCCTTTGAATACTGTCTTATCCAGTCAAGGATGGACAGCTTACAGCCGTTGAAGAATGCGCTGTTGTCCTGAGGGAAGTAGCTTACGCTTGCGGTGCTTCCCCACTTGATAAAGCCCTCGTCGGCTTCTTCTTCGCCCATCAGTATCTTGAACAGTGTGGTAACGGCGATCTCGTTATCGCCAACAAAGGCAATCTTGTCGTTTCTGCCGACAGTAAAGCTTACATGGTCGAGCACCTTAACGCCGTCAACCGTCTTTGTAAGCCCTTCGACCTGTAAAATATCCTTGCCTATCTCACGCTCCATATCAAAGCTGATAAACGGATAACGTCTGCTTGACGCAGGCAGCTCCTCTACCGTCAGCTTATCAATGAGCTTCTTTCTCGATGTAGCCTGCTTAGACTTGGACTTATTCGCCGAGAATCGCTGGATAAAGCTCTGTAATTCCTTTATCTTTTCTTCGTTCTTCTTGTTCTGCTGCTTTAACATCTTCTGTATAAGCTGTGAAGATTCATACCAGAACTCGTAGTTTCCGACATACATCTTGATCTTTGTGTAGTCAATATCTACCGTGTGGGTACAAACGTTGTTTAAGAAGTGACGGTCGTGCGATACAACGATAACCGTACCGAAATACTCCGCAAGGAAGTCCTCAAGCCAAGCCACAGCATCAATATCAAGGTGGTTCGTTGGCTCGTCCATAAGGATTATATCAGGGTTTCCGAAAAGCGCCTGTGCAAGCAGTACCTTGACCTTTTCATTACCTGCAAGACTGCTCATCTGAGCGTACATAATACTCTCGTCAAGACCAAGACCCTGTACCAGCTTTGATGCGTCACTTTCAGCCTCCCAGCCGCCAAGCTCGGCAAATTCGCCCTCAAGCTCGCTTGCGAGGTTTCCGTCCTCCTCGGTGAAGTCCTCCTTCGCATAAAGAGCGTCCTTCTGCTTCATTACCTCATAAAGACGGGGATTTCCCATTATTACCGTTTCCTGGACTGTGTATTCGTCATATGCGTAGTGATCCTGCTTAAGCACCGACATACGCAGACCCTCCTGAACCGTGACCGTGCCCGTTGTAGGCTCGAGCGCACCGCAGAGTATCTTTAAGAATGTGGACTTTCCTGCGCCGTTTGCACCGATAACACCATAGCAGTTGCCGGCTGTGAACAGCAGGTTTACGTCCTTGAACAACATCTGTCCGCCAAATGAAAGACTAACGTCCGATACCGTAATCATTTTTGTTTCCTTTCTCTTTTTACACTTTAAATCTAATGATTTCCGTACTTTTTCTGTTTCTCACTCCGTGTTTTAACCATATAGATTTAAGTATAACATATAATTTCGTATAATGCAAGCAAAACCGTAGAAATAAAGGACACCTTGCGGTGTCCTTTCTAAACATTCTCAGTGTATCTCCACACCTGTAAAGTAATGCTGTAAAATCTGCTTATATGTGTAACCGCTTTCGGCAAGCGCCTTTGCACCGTACTGCGACATACCTACACCGTGACCGTGACCGTAGGTCGTAAAGGTGAACTTGTCGCTGTTCTTATCGTATTTCAGCTCAAAAGCCGCACTCTTCAGCGAATAGCCGAGCACCGTTTCTCTTATTACTCTGCCGTCTATCGTTTTTCCGTTGGCTTTTGTCATACCGCCGACAGATATTGACGTTACCCAGCCGTGTTCTCTGTCATTAAGTCTTGAGTTGATCTTGAACCAGGTTGACGGGTCGCCGGTGAGTGATATTCCGAGTGTATTCTGCACAGCGTTCTTTATGTAATCCGAAGAATAGCTGTCGGTACTTCCCCAGTTAGGGTCAGCCGTCTTATCAAATGGACAATCAACGCTCACAAGGTACGGATAATCAACACCCCAAACATTCTTTGCACTGTTTGTATAGCCGCAAGACGACGCAAAGAACACGCTCTGTATCATCTCACCGTTATAATAGATTGCTTCGCCGAGCACCTCGTCAACAAGCTTGTATATTCTGTCATAAACATCGGTTTTAAGTGCAGTTGTCGGCCGCAGTCCCATTTCGTTCTGCTTTTTGATATAGGTATACTCGGCTACTGCCTGCGCCTTTACCGCCTCATCAGGAAATTCATTCCATATTTCGCCGACTACCGCTCTTGCGATTATTTCTCTTGCTCCTGCCGTGTAATACGAGCCTGTCACCTGGTCGTATACGGTGAGCTGTTCCTCGTCAGAATCGGGCGCAGGCGCCGGTGCAGATGTAGTTGCCGCCGTTGTGGTTGTGGTAGTTTCGGTGGCAGCAGTTGTCGCCGCAGTCGTTGTGGTCGTTGTAACGGTCGTTGTTTCGGGAACTACAACAGCATTATCGACCGATGTTGCCGCAGGTGCCGCTATGCGTTTCTTTGTTGTGGTTGTGGTAGTTTCGGTTGTTGTTGCCGCTGTCGTCTGTGCCTTAATGTCACCGAGCGTGGGCTTCTTGTCGCTCTGAAGTTTTATAGTTGTGGTTTCGGGAGTTTTCTGTGTCTGCTCAGGTGTTGTCACATCGGGTATAGATACTTCTATCTCCCTGTCATTGTCTGCGCTGACGTGTACTACCTGGACTATTCCGAACAGATATATGTATATGCAGGCTATGACAAGTGCCAACAGTATCTTACCTATAGATGCCTTCTGCATCGGTACCACTCCTTTACATTAAACTTATTTATTCTTCTGTGCTGTCCTCTTGCTATTAATTATCGGCATCGCTGTCTGCGGATACAAAAGAGCCGTCTTTCTTGAATCCCTCTATCCATGCGGGATCCCAGTATCTTCCGCTCCACTCTGTACCATAGCAGTAAAGCTCTCTCATTGTCTTGCAAAGCTTGGGGTCAGGGTTGCGCTTGAAGCTTTCTATCTCATCTGTCGTAAACTCGTCCGATTCGCCCTCGCGTACCTTTCGTGCAACAATTACTATACGCATATCATAAAGTCCGACCTCGAACTCACAGGTTGACAACGTAAGGAATTTATCGCCGTATTTCATGTCAACACCCGTGAAGAACTCGCTTCTGTCAAGACATTCCGATGTGAAGTAGTTGAACTCGTCCCTGTTTGCAAAGTTGAGAAGTGCAGGATAGTTGAACACATCTCCGTACTCTTCTCTTGTGTTTAACAGCATTACCGAGAATATCTTGTATTTTGCCTTTTCGTACAATGTGTTGAACTCAATAACAGGGTGTGCTTTCAGAAATTCAAGGCTCTTGTCAAGGTCAACTCTTCTGTACTCGGTTATTTCGGCAAAGAAGTTTTCGGTACGCAGGTTATGACCGTACAGTATCGTGTTTGCAGATGTTTCGCCCGTGTTCTTGAACTCGTTTTCATAATCGGCAAATATTGTGCCGTTCTTACTCGGATTACCGTAAAAGTCCGTTTCAAGATAGTGGGTGTTGTCCGTACCCTGTACTACAGGATAGTTTACATTAATGCCGTTTATGCTCAGCCAGCCTACAAAATCGTTATTTATCGCATAAAAAGGCGCATATTCGGTATTTATGGCTTTTTCCGGGAGCTTTTCTATCTCGGCGGCTGTCGGTTCGTGCTCGCCAAGCTGTAAGATACTGCTACGATATTCGGCGCTCTCACGCTTTGGCTTGAACAGATATGTATCTATTATTATCAGCACTGCTACGCAAAGCGCAATTATAGATATAAGGAACACTATTTTCCTTATTATCTCGCCTATGCTGTCGCCCTTCCACGGTATCAGCCCCTTGAATATGGCAACGAATGCGTTTTCCTTTTTCTTTTTCTTCTTTTTCCGGTTCTTGTTTGATGATACTATGACCGACTTGTAATCAGGCATTTATGTTACCTTCCTTTTGAAAATGTGTTTTATTGTATCAGCTGTTCCTTTTGGCTTTATAACCCTTCAGCAATGCAGGATCCCAATTGCGTCCTCCCCATGAGCCGCCGTAAACGCTGTACCAGTAATCATAATAGAGAGGATCGGGATTTATCGCCGTTTTTGAAACATCGACAGACGGATCTTCGCCCTCTCTCACTCTTCTTGCGTAAAGGACATATCTTATGTTCTTGCTTTTTCCGAAGGGAAAGTCGCAGGTCGAGAGTGCTATTACCTCATCGCCGTATTTCAGATCGACCTGCGGTGTGAAGATAAAACTGCGGTCGAGAACCTGTGCATAATAATCGATAAATTCCTGCTTGTTTTTGAAAGTATACGGTGCGGTGTAATAGAACACCTCGCCGTCCTCCTCATCGACATTTACCTGCATCATGGCAAATATCTTATACAGACCTTTTTCGTATAATGTATCAAACTGTATCACCGGGTGCTCGTCATACATATCTCTGCCGTAATACAGGACATCGAATTTATTTACATCACGGAAAAAAGTTCCGTTTGACATATTGTGACCGTACAGAAGTATATTCGGTGAACGGTAATCGCTTCCTATATGAGCGCAATACTCGGCAGTCACGCTTCCCGAATAGCTGTATTCCCCGTCAAAGTCGTGCTTCAGCCAGTACATATTCTTTTCGTATACTTCCGCATAATCGACAGGTTTAGTAGGATCAAAACCCTTGCTCTGCATTACCGGATAGTCTACATTGGTGCTGTCTATCTTCAGCCATCCGACCATGTCGTGGTTTTTATCGTACCATTCTTTGTATTCGGGCAGTATGGAAGGCTTTTTCTTCTCCGCAGCAGGCTCGGCAGGTATATCCACCGTGAGCGGACAAGTGTAATCTATCATATCCGGCGGTATCGGCGTTTCGGTAAGTTTCAGTATCAGCATTATGTCGACCGCTATCAGCCATACCGTACAGGCGCCGAGTGCAAACCACAGTACCCATCCGCCTACAGCAGGCTGTTTTGCCGCTTGTGATACAACTGCCAGATCTTTGTTGTGCTCTTCTTCCAAAACCTCACCGCCTCCCGTAACGTCATACGTCAATCAATAATAGTCATAACCGTCGCCGTTGTTATAGTCGTATACCCCGTCCTGATCGTTTATGTCATCTATAAACGTGTAACCGTCCTTTTCGGCGTCTTCAGCTGTATAGCTGAGCAGTTTTCTTCTGTCCCAGTTGCTCTGCGACCAGTCGTAACCGCCGCCTATATTATCATATACCCACTGCCAGCGCTTGACATAGGTGTTTACCGTTGCCTTGCTCACATCAACATAGGTGCTTTCACCGGGACGTACCTTTCTTGCAAATATAGCAAGTCGTACATTGTCCATATCCGAGCGGAAAGGCCAGTAGCAGGTAGACAACGTAAGAATATCGTCGCCGTACTCTATATCAACATCGGTAAAGATATCGCTTCTGTCCATAAGATCTATTATGAAGTGGTTGAAATCATCGCGTGAGGTAAAATCGTGCTTGTTATTGTAGTTTGAATATACCTCGCCGTACTCCTCGTAGATATTGAACAGACCTATACCGAATATCTTCCACTCCGCTTCTTCGTAAAGAGTATTGAAAGTTATCGTCGGGTGATCCTTGTAGAACTGCATTGACGGTGAATCATAACTGTCGTAAAGCGTCCTCCAGTATTCGCTCAGGCAGGCGAAGAACGTACCCACAGCCATATTGTGACCGTACAGGACTAAATTACCCGAATTTCCGTCCGGGGAAACCACACAGTTGCAGTCCATCATTACCGAGCCGCTCTTACTGACCTCGCGATAAAAATCATGCGTAAGATAATAATCATTATCCGCACCCTTTACAACGGGATAATCTATAGCCGTACCGTCTATTTTCAGATATCCCACCGTGTCGGGGTTTATCTCAAGAAGTTTCTTGAATGACGGCAGGACTTCCTTGCTCGATCCGTTGTTGCCGCCGTCGGGAATATATATATCCGATATGCCCTGACTTCTCCACTGGTCACGGAACATCAGGAATATATCCGACACAAGCGGTATCGCAGTAGCCAGAAATATGATCAGCGCTACAAGAAATACAAGTTTTCTTACCACCACGCCCGCTCCGTCGCCTTTCCACGGAATAATGCCCTTGATGAGCCTTTTCCAGAAACCGGGCTTTTTTGTAGCCACACCGTTACGGCGAGGATACTTCTCCATATATGTTGTCATTTTTGCTCCTTAGTTTTGCTATGTTGTTCATTCGGTCTTGTCCGGGAATGAATAGCCGTCACGCTTTGCGTCATCTGCGGAATAGCTGAGCAGCTTTCTTCTGTCCCATGTGCTCATAAACCAGTCATAGCCGTTGCTTACCTTATCATATACCCACTGCCAGCGTCTTACATAGGTGTTTACCTCTGCCTTACTGACATCGACGTCTTTACTTTCGCCCTCGCGTATCTTTCTTGCAAACACGGCAAGTCTTACCGTTCTGTCACTGCCCTCATAAGGCCAGCAGCAGGTTGAAAGCGTCAGTATATCATCGCCGTACTTCAGATCAACATCGGTGAAGATATCGCTTCTGTCCATTATATTTATCATAAAATCGTTGAAATCATCTTCCGAGGAGAAGTCATATTTCAGATTATAGCCGTACACCTCGCCCCTTGACTCGTCAACGTTATATATACCAAAGGCAAATATCTTCCACTCTGCCTGTTCATACAGCGTATCAAACCTGATAATCGGGTGCTCTTTATAGAACGATTTAGTGCCTTCGGGGTACTGGTCATACATAGTGCGCCAATATTCGTTCAGCGGAGCAAAAAATGTACCGACAGCCATATTGTGACCGTAAAGTATAAGATTTCCCGAATGACCCTGAGGAGTTACCTTGTTATGATAATCCATCATAATAGTGCCGCTCTTGCTCTCATTCTTATAGAAATCATGAGTGAGATAAAAGTCGTTGTCTGTAGTCTTTACAACAGGGTAATCTACAAGCGTGCCGTCTATCCTGATATATCCGACCGTATCGGGGTTAATTTCAAGCAGCTTCTTGAATGACGGAAGAATATCCATATTGTCCTCGGGTACATCGGTATCGTCAAGCTGATACATCTGTGATATGCGGTTGCTTACCTGCTGGTCATTGAACATTGAAAGCAGATCGGAAAGAAGCGGTATAGCTGTGACAAGGAAAACTATCAAAGCAACTATAAATACTATTTTTCTTACTATAAGACCCGCATTATCGCCTTTCCACGGAATTATGCTCTTAGCCATGCGATAGAAAATGTTACGCTTCTTTTCAGGTGGAGTGTCTTCATTATTCTCTGAGTTTTCGTCATCATCTGAATCGTCAGCATCTTCGACTTCATATTCTTCAGCGCTTTCTTCCTCAAAAGCCGCCTGTTCGTCAGATACTTCGTCTGCACCCGAAAGCTCTTCGGATATGCTTTCGGTGTCTTCCGTGCTGTCCTCATATGATGCCTTCTGTGACAGAACCTCTTTGTCCAACATATCGTTTTCGTCTGTACTTTCTTCAAGGCTCTCGGATATTGCCGCTTTTCTGTCTATATCGGCGAGTATCTCGTCAACGGTTTTTATATCCGGATCTTTTTTGAATTCGTTATCGTTTTCCATAACTGTCTCCTTGCCTGACTGAGCGTTCACGCCCGATTGTCCTGCTGTTCCTGTTCTGTCTGTATTTCTTCTTCCGCCCATTCCAGTGCGGCAAGCACAGTGCTTTTTCTGATATATTCTCTTGCACTTTCATCGCCGCTGAGTAACGGGTCGGTATAAACAAGCCTTGCCAGCGTCCTGCCCTTTGTACTCAGTCCGACATAAACCGTCCCGACAGGTGTATCGACAGTGCCCCCTGTAGGACCTGCCACTCCTGTAACAGATACGCCAATGTCGCTGCCTGCGGTTTTTCTTACTCCCTCAGCCATTGCCGATGCGGTTTCGGCGCTTACCACGCCGTATTTTTCTACTATCTTCGGCGGTACGCCTATAAACTTTTCTTTAGCGCTTACGGCATAGGTGCAGATACTCATATCCATAACCGCAGAAGAACCGCTTACCGATGTTATTGCGGCGCTTATAAGTCCGCCTGTACAGCTCTCTGCGCAGGCAATTTTCTTACCTTTGCCAACTAATAATTGTACTACATTTTCAGCTTTCTTGTCAATAAGGCGCTGAAGCTCTCCGATACGGCTCATAAAGCCACATCTCCTTTTTATCAAGGTTTATTCCTGTTCTTCCTTGTTTTCAATCCTGAACAGCTTTACGGTCGTACCCTCTACTGCCTTTTCTATAAGAGGCGCAAAGTCAAACGACTGCTCAGCCTTTATGACCTCGTCAAATACAGGACGCGTCTTGGGGTGCTTGGGTGTGAATACCGTACAGCAGTCCTCATAAGGAAGAGTGGACGTTTCAAATGTATCTATCTTTCGTGCTATATCAATTATTTCCTTCTTGTCCATACCGATAACGGGACGGAATACGGGGTATTCTGCGGCGGCATCGGTACACTGTATAGCCTTTAATGTCTGGCTTGCCACCTGTCCGACGCTTTCGCCTGTGACAAGTGCTCCGTACTCATTTCTTTCGGCGATGATATTAGCGATCTTCACCATAAGTCTGCGCATTATGATAGTGAAGAATTCTTCGGGGCAGTTATCCCTGAGCGCTTCCTGTATCTCCGTAAACGGAACACAGTAGAATCTTATATCTCCGCAATAGCTTGTCAGCTTTTCGCAGAGCGTTTCAACCTTCATAAGCGCACGCTCGGATGTATACGGAGGACTTACAAAGTGTATACCGTCTACAATAAGACCTCTCTTTGCCATCATATAGCCTGCAACCGGGCTGTCGATACCGCCCGACAATAAAAGCAGAGCCTTACCCGAACTGCCTACAGGCATACCGCCCGCACCGATTATACGCTCGGCACTGACATACGCACCCTTGTCCCTTATCTCGCACATTACGGTAATTTCGGGATTATGAACGTCTACAGACAGATGAGGATACGCTTCAAGTATAGCGCCGCCAAGCTCCGCCTGTATTTCGGGAGTTTTCATAGGGAACGATTTGTCTGAACGCTTTGCGTCAACCTTGAACGTTTTTGCGTTTTTAAGTGCATTTTCAAGATAAGGTACGCCCTGCGACTTTATCTGCTCGAAATCCTTCTCAAACACCGCACAACGCTGTAAAGCGCCTATACCGAATATTACCTTCAGCTTTTCCATTACCTCGTCAAGGTTGCATTCGCCGACAGGTTCTATGTAGATAGTAGACTGCTTTCTCATGTAATGAAATTTACCGCAGTGACGCAGTCTTCTTCTGATATTCTTTACGAGTATATCCTCAAAAGTGCCTTTGTTAAGCCCTTTCAGAGCTATCTCGCCGTATTTTGCCATTATAAGTTCGTTCATTATATGTTTCCTTTCCTGCGGCTTTTCTTTGTACGTCTGAAACGTGTTATGCCGTTTTCTATTTCATCGCAAAGTGCGTCAATATCTTCCTTTGTCGTTTCCATCGAGAAGCTTACCCTTATAGTGCTGTCCGCTCTTTCGCTGTTCATACCGAAAGCGTCCGGCACGGAGCTTATTTTGCCCTTTGAGCAAGCCGAGCCGCTGCTGACATATATCTCTTTTTCTTCAAGCGAATGGAGCATGATCTCGCTCCTTACTCCGAGTACCGAGAAACTCAGAATGTTATATACGCTGTTGTCCGGGCTGTTTATATAAACGTCCTCCATTGCGGACAGTCTGTCACGCAAATGTTCATTCAGCTCCTTGTAATGCGTAAGATCGGTGGGATATGCCTTCACAGCCGCCTCAAATGACGCTATAAGCTCTGTAGGCTCTGTTCCGGGACGCAGATTTTTCTGCTGTCCTCCGCCGTATACAAGCGGAGTGAATCTTATCTTATCCGCACAGTACATTGCGCCGATTCCCTTCAAACCGTGGATCTTGTGACCGGACAGGCTGATAAGATCACCTTTAAGCGGCACTTTGCAAAATCCCTGCACGCCGTCTATATGAACGATCGTATCGTTGTTCACACTCTTTACAAGCCTGTACAGCTTTTCTGTATCGACCTTAAAGCCGTTCTCGTTGTTCACTGCCATGCACGATACAAGGATAGTATCGGCAGTTACGCTGTCGGCAATATACTGTTCAAAATTGTCGATAGCGTCTTTTGGGGAAAGACGGATTATTTCAAAGCCCAGCTTTTCAAGGTGATCCATAGTTCTTGCTACGGATGGATGCTCCATAGCCGTGGTAACTATCTTGTTTCCCCTGCGCTTATAAGCGTCCGCTACACCTCTTATCGCAAGGTTGTTGCTTTCTGTGGCGCCTGACGTAAAATATATTTCTCCCTGAAGTCCCAGCTTTTTAAGAATCGTTTTCTTCGCACTGTTCATCAGCTTTTCCGACTCAATACCGAGCCTGTGGAGTGACGATACGTTGCCGAAACAATTCCTTGCCGCATCTTCAGCCGCTTTTATTGCCTGTTCACAAGGCTTTGTCGTGGCGGCGTTATCCAGATAAATCAAATTTCTGTCTCCTTTTCATTGGGACTTTGCCCACTTATCTATAAGCTATTTAATTATACACCATTTTGCGATAAAAAAACAGGGTATATTCTGAAATTTTTATGAAAAAATAACCTTGTATAAGCATTACCGCCGATTTTATGAAAGGAAGAACATAATATGTATATTTCAAAGCGCTGTTTTGTGCGGATAATCAGCTTTCTGACCGCAGCAATAATCGCAGTCGGTGTATCCGCCGTACTGAATATGAACAGTTCGGAACAATACAGACGTAGTTTCGAGCAGAATATGACAAGAAACGTTGAAGATCTGTCGGCTGAGATCGACAACATCAAGAACACGCTTTACAAGGGCATGTATGCAGGCACACCGGAGATGATGACGCAGCTTTCATCAAAACTCTGGAGCGATGCGTCCACAGCAAAATCTTCGCTGGCACAGCTGCCGGTATCCGAGCTTCATCTTGAGAACACCTATAAATTCCTGTCGCAGGTCGGAAACTTCTCAAAGAGCCTTGCAAAGCGTTATTCTGACGGCGAAGCGCTGAGTAAGGACGACAGAAAATCGCTGAAAACTCTCAGCGAATACGCAGACCGTCTTGCGGAAAATATGTGGAAGGTTGAAAAGCGCATAAACAGCGGCGAATTGTCGTTTGAAAAAGCTGTAACCGAGGTGCAGGGAGCAGAAAACAACGAAGAACCGTCATATATAACCGAGGGCTTCACCGATTTTGAAGAGGGTTACGACAACTACCCCACCCTTATCTATGACGGTCCGTTCTCCGACCATATTCTTGAAAAAGAACCCGAAATGCTTAAAGGTACAACCGAGGTAACTCTTTCTGACGCACTGAAAAAGGCTGAAAAGGCGTGCGGTACTACAGGACTTACTCACAGCGATTCAAACGATGAGCAGGGAAAAATGCCGTCTTATATCTTTACAAAGGACAGCATCACAATAGCGGTAACCAAATACGGCGGTTATCTCAGCTATATGCTCGGCGACAGAAAGGTTTCCACGCGCTCACTTACTGCGCTTGAATCGGTCGGCAAGGCAAAAGAATATCTCACTATGCTCGGCATAAACCACATCACCGACACTTATTATGAGATAAGCGGCAACGTTTGCACCGTAAACTTTGCGGGAACGGAAAACGATATCATAATGTATACCGACCTTATCAAAGTTAGCGTTGCAATGGATAACGGGGATATTCTGAGCTTTGACGGCAGAGGATATATTACAAACCACAAAAAACGTAACCTGTCAGAGCCGAAAATCACAGCCGAACAGGCAAGAAAGAAAATATCAACCGAGCTTACCGTTACCGATACTTCTATTGCGGTAGTGCCTTCTGCCGGAACAAACGAGCTTTTTTGCTATGAATTTCACTGCACCTCTCCTGACGGCAGACAGATGCTTATTTATATCAACGCCGATACAGGCAGAGAGGAACAGATACTGTTGCTTGAAATCAGCGAAAACGGTACACTTACCGTATAAAAGTAATATAAAAGACTGCAAGTCCAAAATCGGATTTACAGTCTTTTTTGTTTATTTTCTTGTTATCAGTTTCTGCATAGCAGGAAGCAGGACATTCATATCGATAGGCTTCGGAACATGGTCGTTCATTCCCGCTTTTATCGCATTGTCCTTATCCTCGGAAAACGCATTGGCAGTGAGCGCTATTATCGGTATATCGGCTTTTTTGCGGTCGTCTATCATGCGTATCTTGGCTGCGGCCTCATAGCCGTTCATTATCGGCATCTGGATATCCATAAGGATAATATCATAGTAATCATCGGGCGCTTTCTCCAGCATTTCCACACAGTCAACGCCGTCTTTGGCTCGTTCGATTATAAGACCCTCATCAGACAACAATTCGGTTGCTATTTCGGCATTTATATTATTATCCTCGGTCAGAAGCACTCTTCTGCCTTTAAGGGAAGTCTTGTCAATATCTGTATCGGCACGTTTTGCCTTTGCTTCCTCTTCTGACGATATTCTGCAAGGAAGTGACACAGTGAATACCGAGCCTTCGCCTATTGCGCTGCTGACGGTTATCTCTCCGCCCATAAGATCGACCAGTTTCTTTACAATGCCCATTCCGAGCCCTGCACCCTCTACACCGCTGACTGTAGAAGTCCGTTCACGCGAGAATGCCTCAAATATATGCGATATGTATTCTTCAGACATTCCTATGCCCGTATCGGTAATTGAGAACACCGTATTGCACATCTGCTCGTTGTCGCCGTCCTCCTGCCTTATAGCACAGGTTATCTCCCCGTCTGCTCCGGTATATTTGATGGCATTACTCATTATGTTCATAACGATTTCAGAGAAATGCGTTTCATCAATATAGATGTACCTGTATTTTATATTCTTGCGCATTGATATAGTGAGTTTTTTCTTCTCTGCGGAATTTTCAAACATAGTTATACAGGACGTGAACAAGTCATCAATATCGTTTATCGTGTTTTCGATAACTGTCTTGTTGTTTTCAATTCTGGCAAGGTCAAGGACATTATTGAGTAACGACAGCAGTTTCTGCCCACAATTGCTGATATTGTCCATATACCCGCTGAGCTTGTCTGGCTCGTTGAGATGGTGCTTTGCAAGCTCGACATAGCCTGTTATGGCATTCATCGGTGTACGGATATCGTGAGATATATTGAACAGGAACGTTGACTTTGCCCTGTTGGCTGAATATGCCGCCTCTGCCGCTTCTTCGAGTATTTTCTGTTGCTTTTTCTGCTGGTTGCGGTAATGCCTAATATAAATGCAGACACAGAAAAACAACATAACTATCGCAACTATCCCGGCAGCACCGATTATCATAACGAAATTATTACGTTCACTGATAAATACATAAGTCGGCTCCATATCGGTCTCGATACACAACGCACCGATGATCTCATTACTTCCGTCATTCGCTCTGACGGGATAGCACGCTGTGAAAATATGACCCCACGTTGTATCGATTATCTCCTGCGAATAGACATTTTCTCCCGAAAGCGCTCTTTCGATATACGGTATCATCTCTTCTTCAATATATGTACCGGGATAGGCAAAGTCATCTGCGCCAAGGTCAAGACCGTCCACAAGATATATAAGCCTACCCTCTGTATTTCTCTTTGCTGTATAGAAGTATCTTGTCGAGTTCATATTGCGTATCTGATTGAGATATGTCTGAAGCGATTTGTAACGCTCGGTATTCATATCGTCCACAGTATTTATTTCGGTAAAATCCTCTCTGGTAAGTGCATTCGATACGCCCTTGTGCATAGCGTCGGTGCGCGAACTGTCCTCTGCTATCGCATTATCCAGTATACTGTCATTATACATTTTTTGCAAAATATATGTATATCCTGTAACGAACAGCACACCGACAACGACTATCAGAACAAGATTATAAATGCTGCGTCTTGCTTTAGCTCCGCTTTTTTCTACAGAATTATTATTGTTCAATCCCACTTATGTAACCCTCCGTGACAGCATAGCTGTCGTGCATACGGATTTCGATTGCACAGCGAAATCCGCATACTGCATATAAAAATTATACATTAGCAAAATTGCATTGTCAAGAAGCATACAAGAGTTTTGTCACACTTAGCCAAAAATAAATCCCCCGGTTTAAAAACCGGGGGACTATAAGATCTTATTTAAATATTAAACTAAGATTGAGTGTTCATCGTTAGGATCGAACAGGTGTACCTTGTTAGGATCAAGAGCAAGCTTGATAACGTCCTGAGGACGAGCTGTACATCTGGGAGATACTCTTGCCGTCAGCGGGATACCTTCGCATGTGAGGTAGAGGTAAGACTCAGCACCCATCATTTCGGTAACATCTACTGTAGCTTCGATCATACCTGTCTTAGCGTTAGAGAGGAACATTTCTTCATCGTGAATGTTCTCGGGACGGATACCAAGGATAACTTCCTTGTCAACATAGTACTTGAGAGCTTCTGTATCTGTCTTAGCACCGGGCAGTTCAACATAGAACTTTCTGCCTCTTGTTGTCTTTGTATCTTCTGAACCGAATTCAACTGTGTACTTGCCGTTGAGCATGATGAGCTTAGCATTGATGAAGTTCATCTGAGGTGAACCCATGAAACCTGCAACGAACTTGTTAACGGGGTTCTCATACAGGTTGATAGGTGAGTCGATCTGCTGGATGTAACCATCCTTCATAACAACGATTCTGTCACCCATTGTCATAGCTTCGATCTGGTCATGTGTAACGTAGATGAATGTAGTACCTAACTTCTTGTGAAGCTTAGAAAGCTCAGTTCTCATCTGTGCACGGAGCTTAGCATCGAGGTTTGAAAGAGGCTCGTCAAGTAAGAATACCTGAGGATCACGAACGATAGCTCTACCTAAAGCTACACGCTGTCTCTGACCACCTGATAAAGCCTTGGGCTTTCTGTCGAGAAGGTGTGCGATGTCGAGGATCTTAGCAGCTTCTTCAACGAGCTTCTTGATCTCATCCTTGGGCACCTTTCTCAGCTTTAAGCCGAATGCCATGTTTTCGAAAACAGTCATATGAGGATACAGAGCGTAGTTCTGGAAAACCATCGCAATATCACGATCCTTAGGAGCTACGTCATTAACGAGTCTGTCGCCTATGAAAAGCTCGCCTTCGGAAATTTCCTCAAGACCTGCAATCATTCTTAATGTTGTTGACTTACCGCAACCTGAAGGACCAACGAGGATTATGAATTCCTTATCCTTGATGTTCATAGTAAAGTCAGAAACGGCTACAACGCCGCCGGGGTAACGCTTATAGATACCTCTTAAAGATAAACTTGCCATTTATGTGTGACCTCCTGTTTTATTGCAGAATAACCTTACGCTAATATTTTAACAAAATCCCGCCGAAAATGATAGTACCTAATTACCCAAATATCAAAGCCTTGCGTTATGCAAAATCACCAACACATATAAAACGTATTTAAATTTTGCCCTTTTTGTGTACAATTTATACAAATTTCAGCCAAATCTCAGCCTTGAATAAAGTAAACTCCATTCAAATTTGTTACAAATCACAAATGAAAGCGGATAAATTTAGTGAAATTTTGCAATTAATACTTAAACAGGTTAAAGATTGCGTTAAAATTTCAGCATTTTGCTGAATATTTCAGCATAGATTTTAGTAAATTTCAAGTGACTGTCCTCACATACGACCGCACCGACAATAAATTGACATAACGGAGGAAAAATGAAACACAGAAAAATTATCCGCTTGCTTGTTATCCCTGCCGCTCTTTTCATTACACTGCTAACCGTTCTTGTTATGTGCCGCCGCAGTGCAATATGCGGCGAAACGTACAGCGACAGAGCGAATTACGCAAAAGCACTCGGCTACAGCATATCCGCCGACAGCGAAACCGTACAGAATATCGTTATCCCTGCCGTATTCGGCAGCGTATATGAAAACTACAATGCTTTGCAAAAGCAGTGCGGCTTTGATTTATCACTGTATAAGGGCGAGGACGCAGTACAATATACATATATTATTACCGACTACACCGATGACAGCGGAAACCCGCTTGATAACATCAGAATGAACCTTATCGTCGTCAGCGGCAGAATAGTAGGCGGCGATATATGCTCCGCCGCACTTGACGGCTTCATGACAGGGCTTCAGCCACGCATAAAATAACCGCACGGGTTTAAAGGAGCCTGCCGCAATTGCGGCAGGCTCCTTGATTTTATTTGGCTTACTTTGTTCCAAACAGTCTGTCGCCTGCGTCACCGACACCGGGAGTAATGTAAAGATCCTCATTAAGACCGTCGTCAAGTGCACCGCAGTAGAGCTCTACATCGGGGAATTCCTTGTGTATAGCGGCTATACCCTCGGGAGCGGCAATAATGCACATAAACTTTATAGAATGTGCGCCGGCTTCCTTGATCTTGCGTATAGCGTGTACAGCCGATGTGCCTGTAGCGAGCATAATATCGGTAACTATTACGTCACGCTCGTTTATATCAAACGGGAGCTTGCAGTAATACTCGTTTGCGACCGTTTTGTCCGATCCGCCCTTTCCTCTGAATATACCGATATGACCTATCTTTGCGGCAGGAACAAGTGCCATAACGCCCTCGGTCATACCAAGACCTGCACGGAGGATAGGTACAAATGCGAGCTTTCTGCCTGAGATAACATTTGACTCTGCGATAGCTATGGGAGTCTGAATCTGTACCTTCTTAAGAGGAAGATCTCTCGTTGCCTCATAGCACATAAGCATTGAAATTTCGCTTACAAGCTCTCTGAATTCCTTTGCGCCCGTGTTCTTATCTCTTAAAAGAGATACCTTGTGCTGTACAAGGGGGTGGTCACAGATGTGAAGTTTCTCGTTTGCCATAACATTCTCTTTTCTCCCTATGTATTGTTGGATTAGTTTTTTATAGCCCTGCCGTGATTTTCATAGGGAAAAATCCGCAGTTTTTAAATACTTACTTATTCTCAAGCGCCATCATCTTGTCAACTCTTGCGGCGTGTCTTCCGCCCTCAAACTCTGTTGACAGAAACACTCTTACTATTTCTTCAGCCGTACCCGGTCCTATTACTCTGCCGCCCATGCACAGAACATTAGCGTCATTGTGCAGACGTGTGTACTTAGCCGTATAATAATCCTGGCACAAAGCCGCACGGATACCCTTTATCTTGTTTGCGGATATGCTGATGCCTATACCCGTACCGCATATCAGAATGCCCTTATCGCATTCTCCGCTTGTGATCTTCGCACAGGTCTTTTCTGCAATGTCGGGGTAATCCGCTCTCTCTCCGTTACAGCCGCAGTCGATATATTCGACTCCCAGTCCGTCAAGGAACTTCTTAACCTCGCACTTCAGTTCATATCCTGCGTGGTCGCTACCTATTGCCAGCATTTTTATTCTTTCCTTTCTTTATACGCCTCAGCATTCTTTGCCATAAGCTCACGCTGAGCCTGCGGTAGCTTAAGATACATCGGCATAAGCTGTTCGGGCGTTAACTGCGGTGCATTTACAGCCGCAAGGCATACACCGTAGCCCGTCTGATATCTTAACGGATCGGGGGCAATCTTCACATTTTCCATTCCCTCGTTATCCGTTGCTTTTTTCATTATAAATGCGCCGTCGCCGACAAGCATTATATCATCGTCATATTCCGACAGCATTCTTGCCGCTTCATCGGTCTTAAGGCACTCCTCTTCGGTCAGCCTTTCAACCTTGCCGTCCTCAATGCAGAACAGCGCAACATACACCTGATTGCACCTTGCGTCCATTGCGGCGCAGACAACGCAGTCATAAGCCGTAACATTATACGCCATAGCCTCAAGCGTTGAAACTGCCGCACAAGGCTTCGACAATGCAAAGGCAAGCCCTTTTACCGCCGATATGCCTATACGAAGTCCCGTGAAAGAACCCGGACCGTTCGCCACTGCGAAAAGCCCTATATCCTCCATAGAAAGCTCCGCATTTCTGACAAGATCCCTTACGACAGGCATAAGCGTCACGCTGTGCGTCAGCTTGTTGTTTATCACCGTACTGCCGAGTATCTGCCCCTTTTCCGTATCGTACACGGCGGCACAGCAAGGAGCGGCGGCAGTGTCGATACCGAGTATCAGCATAGTTCCTCCTGCGGAATATATTCAATTACTCTTGAATTATCCCCTGTTTTAGTGATATTCACACCACACCTGCCGTCAAGATACGAGGCAAGCTCAGGTATGTTCTCGCTCCACTCTATACACATTATTCCGCCTCGGTCGAGGTAGTCGAAAAATCCGATAGCGTACAGATCATCGAGCGTGTTTATTCTGAAAAGGTCAAAGTGGAAGATCGGCACATCGCCCTCATATTCGTTCACAAGAGCGAAGGTCGGGCTTGTAACATCGTCCGTACTGCCGAAATATTCCGCTATACCCTTTGTTAAATGCGTTTTTCCTGCGCCCATTTCACCTGTATAAAGCACACAGTCGCCGGCTTTCAGATAAGAGGCTATCTTTTTGCCGATTTCAACCGTTTCTTCGGGCGAATCTGAAATAAACCGTTCCATCAGAACAGACCGCTTATCTCGCCGTCCGCGCTTACATCTATCTTGTTCGCGGCAGGAACCTTAGGCAATCCGGGCATTGTCATAATGTCGCCCGTAAGTGCGACAACAAAGCCTGCACCTGCCGACAGCTTTACATCACGAACGGTTATCGTGAAGTCCTTCGGGCAACCGAGCTTTGTCGGGTCGTCCGATAAGGAATACTGCGTCTTTGCAACGCATACAGGCAGCTTGTCAAAGCCGACAGCTTCAATTTCCTTTATTGCCTTTTCCGCACCCGTTGTATAGCTTACGCCATCCGCACGGTAGATTTCCTTGGCGATTATATTCAGCTTTTCCTTTATGGACAGCTTCTCGTCATATATAGGAGCAAAATTCGTCTTGCCCTCGTTTTCGTTTATTGTATCTATAACAGCGTTTGCAAGCTCGATACCGCCTTCTCCGCCCTTTAAGAATACATCGGAGAATGCGACCTTTGCGCCCATCTTCTCGCAGTATTCACGGACAATGGCTATTTCAGCCTCTGTATCGGTATAGAAGTGGTTTATCGCAACAACTGCAGGCACGCCGTATTTACGCATATTCTCAATATGTGCGCCGAGGTTTACGATGCCCTTTCTGAGAGCCTCTGTGTTCTCTGCTGTAAGCTCGGTTTTCGGAACACCGCCGTTGTATTTCAGCGCACGGATAGTAGCTACTATGACCGTACACGAGGGCTTAAGTCCTGCGTAACGGCACTTTATGTCAAAGAACTTCTCCGCACCGAGATCGCTGCCGAAGCCTGCCTCGGTTATGGCATAGTCGCCGAGCTTTAACGCAAGCTTGGTCGCTCTTACGCTGTTACAGCCGTGAGCAATGTTTGCAAACGGACCGCCGTGAATGATAGCGGGAGTATTTTCGAGCGTCTGCACGAGGTTGGGGTTGATAGCGTCCTTTAAGAGTGCTGTCATTGCGCCTACCGCCTCAACATCAGAAGCGAATACGGGATTTCCGTCATAAGTATACGCAACAAGGATTCTGCCGAGCCTTGCCTTAAGATCAACAAGATCGTCCGCAAGACACAGTATCGCCATTATCTCGCTTGCAACGGTTATCTGGAAGTGATCCTCTCTCGGAACGCCGTTCACCTTGCCGCCAAGACCGATTATGCAGTTTCTCAGCGCTCTGTCGTTCATATCAAGACAACGCTTTATCTGTATGCGTCTGGGATCTATTCCGAGTACGTTTCCCTGCTGAATGTGGTTATCTATAAGTGCGCAAAGCAGATTGTTTGCGGAAGTGATTGCGTGCATATCCCCCGTGAAGTGAAGATTTATATCCTCCATAGGCACTACCTGCGCATATCCTCCGCCTGCCGCACCGCCCTTTATACCAAAGACGGGACCCAATGACGGCTCACGCAGTGCAAGTACAGCCTTTTTACCTATCTTGTACATACCCTCTGCAAGACCTACGGAAGTAGTCGTCTTGCCCTCTCCCGCAGGAGTGGGGTTTATAGCCGTAACAAGTATCAGCTTGCCGTCCTCTTCGCTTTCAAGGCGGTCTATACATTCCTGTGAGATCTTCGCCTTGTAGTGACCGTAGGGTATAAGCTCCTCCTCGTCAATTCCGAGTTCCTTTGCTATATCCTTTATTTTTAGCATTTTTGCGTTCTGGGCAATTTCAATATCGCTGAGCATTTTTTCTACCTCTTTTTACTGTGGCTGACCGCCTGAATTATAACCTCTCACGTCATTATAAAGACGCAATTTAAGTATAGCACAGTGGCGGGTGAATTTCAAGGTTTAAAGGATATTCAACTTATATAAAAGAACTTGCTCTTATACAAATATCGCCAGTCCTTTATCCCCAACCCCAAACCCCTTCCCCGTGGGAAGGGCTGTGTATGCTTAGTTGGCTTTGCATCCTTGCAAAGCCCTTTGGCATACACGCCCGGCGTCCGTGCCGGGCTATATTGCTGGGGCTGCCGCCCCTAGTCCCTGCCGGGGCTCGCCCCAAAGCAAGGACGCTTTGAGTGCTTGCAAAAAATTTTGCACGATGCAAAATCATCAAAGCAAGCAATATGCGACCCCTTTTTTACTTATAAAAATAATTTTCTAAATTCTGATATTTTTTGTCTGCTGTTATGATGCGTTACATAAACTTGAGCTGGTCGGTATCCTCGTCGTACAGCGTACCCGCAACAGGCACGGTCTTTGTCCTGAAGCTGTCTGCGTCCTTTATCATACCGTCCTTGTATTTAACCGCAGATCTGAGCTTTGCTCTGGTAAGCCTCATTACCTGCACGCCCTGCGTATCCCTTGCCGCTTTGGGCAGGATAAGCACGGTGTTGAAAATCATGACCTTGCCTGCGTCCGAGCTTAGCATAAACTCGCAATCGCCGTCAATAAGCGTCATAGATACGAGCGGCGAGCCGTCATTGTATGCGTTCGCCAGCTTTTTACGTCTTGTCTTTGTTTCAAACGAAGCCATAGGCACTTTTGCGCATTTACCGTTTTCAAAGAACATTACAAGCGTTCCGCTGTAGTCCTCTGCGGCTATCATCTTTATTATCCTCTCGTCCGGGTCAAGCTCCAGCTTTACGGGCAGATAGTCGCCCATCACGCTTGCCTTTCCGTCCTCAAAGTCGCAGGCTCTCGCCTTATACACCTGGAATTTATCTGTGAAGAATAAAAGCTCCGCACGGTTGCTGCCGTCATAGGTTTCGATTATCTCATCGTTTTCCTTGAGTTTCTGCTCACCGCTCATTCTCAGCGACTGCGGAGTGATCTTCTTGAAATATCCCTCACGGGTGAAGAACAGATTAACGGGATAATCGGGTATCTCCTCCTCCGCCTCGTTCTCCTCGTCCTCAGTGCCGTAGATGAACATTGTCTTTCTGGACTTGCCGTATTTCTTCGCTATATCGCCAAGCTCCGATATGATTATCTGCTTTACTCTGCGCTCCGAAGAAAGAATATCCTCCATATCGGCTATTTCTTCCTTAAGGCTGTCTATTTCCTCAATACGCTTCAAGATATAGCCCTTGTTGATATTTCTCAGCTTTATATCCGCAACATATTCAGCCTGCGTTTCGTCTATGCCGAAACCTATCATAAGGTTCGGTACGACCTCCGCGTCATCCTCTGTTTCACGGATTATCTTTATAGCCTTATCTATATCAAGCAGTATCTTCTTAAGACCTGTCAGCAGATGAAGCTTTTCTTTCTTTCTTGCAAGCTCGAACTTTGTCTTTCTCTTTACGCAGGTAATTCTGAAATCCGTCCACTGCTCAAGAATCTCGGCAACGCCCATGACCTTCGGCATACCGCCTACAAGAATGTTGAAGTTGCAGGAGAAAACGTCCTGTAAAGGAGTTATCCTGAACAGCTTTTTCATTACCGCCTCGCTGTCCTGCCCACGCTTTAAATCAATAGTTATCTTAAGACCCGATAAGTCCGACTCGTCACGAACGTCCGAAATTTCTTTCAGCTTGCCCAGCTTTACCTGCTCAACTATCTTATCTATTATAGCCTCGATAGTCGTCGTAGGCGGAATCTCGGTCACTTCGATACAGTTTGCCGCTTTGTCATAGATATACTTACTGCGTACCTTGACGCTTCCGCGTCCGGTGGCATATATACGGCGAAGCTCGTTCTCATCCTGTAATATGAAGCCTCCGCCGGGGAAATCGGGTCCTTTAAGCGTGGATACAATATCGTGTTCGGGGTTTTTCATAAGTGCGGCGGCTGTTTCACATACCTCCGACAGATTGAAGGAGCAGATATTGCTAGCCATAGATACGGCGATACCGACATTATTGTTTACCAGTACCGCAGGGAATCTTGTGGGGAGCAGTACAGGCTCCGTCATTGAGTTATCGTAGTTCGGCACAAAGTCAACTATATCACGGTCAATATCCGCAAATATTTCTGCACAGATAGGGTCGAGCTTTGCCTCCGTATATCGTGATGCCGCAAACGACATATCTCTTGAATATGCCTTGCCGAAGTTACCCTTGCTGTCAACATACGGGTGCAGAAGTGCCTCGTTGCCCCTTGCAAGTCTTACCATCGTTTCGTATATTGCCATATCGCCGTGCGGATTTAATTTCATTGTCTGTCCGACAATGTTCGCCGACTTCGTTCTTGCCCCCGTAAGCAGACCCATCTTGTACATCGTATACAGCAGTTTTCTGTGCGACGGCTTGAAACCGTCAATTTCGGGTAGCGCACGGGAAACTATAACGCTCATTGCATACGGCATATAGTTTTCGGTCAGCGTATCGGTTATCGGCTGATTTTCGACAATGCCTGCACCCTCTATATAAGCGTTTTTATTCGGAGCGATTTTCTTCTCGCCCTTTTCGTTCTTTCCTTTTCTCAAAATCTATACCTCTTTTTAGCTTTATACCCTGCTCAGAGCGAAAACTCTTTTTTCAGCTTTTCAAAGCGTTTCTCGTATTTATATCTTACGGGGAGCGTTGTATTCTGTAAAACGTGTTGCAGAATATCTGCGTCTTTCAGCACCTCATCAAGCGGAAGCCCGACATTTTCCTTGTCGCTGTGGTTCGCTATCGCTCTTGTGATATTGCCTATCTCACACACGCTGAAAAGCCCCGTCTTCGCCAGTATCGGCATTACAGCGTCAGCGCTTTCTTCTGCGTGCTTTTCGTCAACGCCCGTCAGATATTTACGGTAGTCGTGGAGCAGTCCGCTTATCTGCGCAAGCTCTGCGTTCACACCTCTGCGCAATGCGATAAGCCCTGCCGTCTGCGCCGTGCCGAAAAGATGAATGTATGCCTTCTGCCGTCTTTCCTCGGGCAGTGCCGCTATCATCTCCGACACTACGGCAGATATTACCTCTATCCTGTTAATTTCCATATATCCTCCGCTCAAGATACGTCTATATCGTCAAGGTACTTATAGCCGTAGTCACGGATATAGTCCTTTCTTCCGTCAAGGTTATCGCCGAGCAGCAGCTCGAATATCTCCTGCGTTTTCTGTGCGTCCTCCGGCATTACTCTTATAAGCCGTCTTGTTTCTGGGTTCATGGTGGTAAGCGACATCATTTCCGGTTCGTTCTCACCAAGACCCTTTGAACGCTGTATCTTATACTTCTGCTCGCCTATATCGCCAAGTATTCTCTGCTTTTCCGCTTCTGTATAGGCAAAGTAGGTCATATCCTTGCTGTTTATCTCATAAAGCGGCGACTCTGCAATATACACAAAGCCCTTTTCTATTACGGTCGGAACAAGTCTGTACAGCATAGTAAGAATAAGCGTTCTTATCTGGTATCCGTCATAGTCCGCATCGGTACAGATTATTATCTTTTCCCACCTGAGATTATTTAGATCAAAGGTCGAAAGGTCTTTATTCGCCTTTGCCTTTACCTCGACACCACAGCCCAGTATCTTCATAAGATTTGTGATGATCTCGCTCTTGAATATCTTGTCATAGCTTGCCTTAAGGCAGTTGAGCGTCTTACCTCTTACAGGCATTACCGCCTGATAGTCTGCGTCCCTCGCCTGCTTTACAGCGCCTAAAGCCGAGTCACCCTCCACTATATAAAGCTCACGTCTTGCCGTATCCTTACTCCTGCAATCAACGAACTTAGGTATCCTGTTCGCAAGGTCTATCTTGCCCGAAAGCTGTTTCTTTATTGTATCTCTTGCCTTTGCGGCATTTTCACGGGCGCGCTTGTTTATCAGCACCTGCTCGCATATCTTGACCGCTTCGTCCGGGTTTTCAAGGAAGTACACTTCAAGCTGATGCTTCAGCCAGTCGGTCATAGCCTCCTGTATAAATTTATTGGTTATGCTCTTTTTCGTCTGGTTCTCATAGCTTGTCTGCGTTGAGAAGTTAGAAGATATGAATACAAGACAGTCGGCAATATCGGTAAATTTTATCTTGCCCTCGGTCTTGTTGTACTTGCTGTTAGCTTTCAGCCAGCCGTCTATCTGATTTGTGAATGCCGCCTGCATAGCCTTGTCGGGACTTCCGCCGTGCTCAAGCCAGCTTGAATTGTGATAGTGCTGTATAAGCTGTACCTTATTTGAGAATACAAAAGCGACCTTCATCTTTACCTTGTATTCCGGCTTGTCCTCTCTGTCCTTACCTGTACGCTGTGCGCTCCATACCTGCTCGGTCGTGAGTGCGGTATCGCCTACGATTTCTTTCAGATAGTCGCTGATGCCGTTCTCATAGCAGTAGATATGCTCTTCAAAGCGTGTTTCCCCTGTTTCCTCGTCACGCACTTCGTTTCTCAGCACAAAGGTCAGCCCGTCATTTACCACGGCCTGTCTGCGCAGAACATCGTCAAAATATTCAAACGGTACATCGATATCGGTGAATACGTCAAGGTCTGGTTTCCACTTGATTTTAGTACCCGTTGTTCCGTCCGACTGGTGACGGCGGAAGCCTCTTTCTTCCTTTTCAACGTTATAGCCCTTTTCAAATCTCAGGTCGTATATCCACGTTCCGTTGTTACTCTCGACCTCCATATACTCAGCCGCAAACTGCGTCGAGCAAAGGCCCAGACCGTTAAGACCGAGCGAATATGAGTAGTTATCTCCGCTGTTATTGTCGTATTTACCGCCTGCGTACAGTGTGCAGAAAGCAAGCTCCCAGTTGTACTTTTCCTCGTTTTTATTGAAGTCTATCGGTATACCTCTGCCGTAGTCCTGCACTTCAATGCTTTTATCAAGGAAGCGTGTAACTATTATCTTGTTACCAAAGCCCTCTCTCGCCTCGTCTATCGAGTTTGAAAGTATCTCAAACACGGAGTGACAACAGCCGTCAAGCCCGTCCGAGCCGAATATAACACCCGGACGCAGTCGTACCTGATCGGGTCCTTTCAGCTGTTTAAGACTGTTGTCGTCATAATTTTTCTTTGCCATCAGCTTTATCCTTTCAACCGCCGTACTCCCCTGTACAGCGAAACTTTAGTCAATAATTAGTTTTATTGTACCACAAATCCCCCGTTTTTGCAAGCACGCCGATGCGGGCGGCTGTGAGCCGCTTCAAATTCGCCTTTCTCAATGCCGGCAATATGCGTAAGTTGCGTTGACGGCGGATATTAATGATTGTGCTTAATTGTTTAATAATTTAATTTAACTGATTTATCGCAAAAATTAAGGACTGCCTTAAAACAGTCCTCAGATATTGCGATAAAAATGACACGAATTTGAGATTTTCCTTGACTTTAACCCGATCATTTGCTATAATCAATATATAGGAAGCCCTCATAGACGGTTTCCCTCGGTAATTAAAGTGTTTATACAACAGTAATCCGCCTACCGGAATTAGGCGGATTATTTTTTGATAATTCATTAACTTTACCACAATAATTATCAACATAAAAATCCCTGAGAGTAGCAGCTCTCAGGGATTTTACTATACTATATCAACTTTCGTATTGCCGTCCGATAAATCAATACTTAGCGTAAGGATTCTCACCGTCATACAGCATACCTGCGGGACGGTTGAATTCAAGATCCTCAACACCGAGGTACTTCAGTGTATCGAAGATAGCCTTGCCGTAGTGACCGAATGCTACTGCACCGTGGTGAGGATAGTTCTTCTTGATAAGAACGTTGCGGTAGAATCTTCCCATTTCGGGGATAGCAAATACACCGATAGCGCCGAATGAACGTGTAGCAACGGGGAGAACTTCACCCTGGGCAACATAAGCTCTCAGCTTAGCATCAGCCGTGCTCTGTAAACGGAAGAATGTGATGTCGCCGGGAACGATATCGCCCTCGAGCGTACCTCTTGTAATATCAGGCTCCTTATCAGGCTCAAGACCTCTGTGCATGATAAGCTGATACTTCATAGTCTTGCTTGTCAGCTTGCACGAAGCTGTGTTACCGCAGTGGAAGCCCATGAATGTATCCTTGAGCGTGTAGTTGTACTTGTCCTTGATGGATTCAACATACATATCCGCGGGAACAGAGTTGTTGATGTCAAGCAGTGTAACTGCGTCTTCCGAAATGCAGGCACCAATATATTCGCTGATTGCACCGTAAATATCAACCTCGCACGCTACGGGGATTCCTCTTGCTGTAAGTCTTGAGTTTACATAGCAGGGAACGCAGCCGAACTGTGTCTGGAATGAGGGCCAGCACTTGTTGGCGAATACAACGTACTTTCTGCTTCCCTTGTGTGCTTCCATCCAGTCAAGAAGCGTGATCTCGAGCTGTGCAAGTCTGGGCAGGATACCGGGCATCTTGTTGCCGTCGCCAAGCTCCTTCTCCATATCTGCAACAACTTCGGGGATTCTTGCGTCATTCTTATGCTCGTTGAATGCGGCATAAAGGTCAAGCTCCGAGTTCTCTTCAATCTCAACGCCAAGGTTGTAAAGCTGCTTTATAGGAGCGTTACAAGCGAGAAAGTCCTGAGGACGAGGACCGAATGAGATAACCTTTAAGTTGTTAAGACCGATAACCGCTCTTGCAACAGGGATAAATTCCTTTATCATATCTGCAACCTCTGTAGCTGTTCCTACAGGGTATTCGGGTATGTATGCCTTGATATTTCTGAGCGCTAAGTTGTAGCTTGCATTCAGCACGCCGCAGTAAGCGTCGCCTCTGCCGCCTACTAAGTTATCCTGTGTTTCCTCTGCCGCAGCAACGAACATTACAGGACCGTCAAAGTACTTTGCAAGCAGTGTTTCAGCCGATTCGGGACCGAAGTTTCCGAGGTATACGACAAGTGCGTTGCAGCCTGCGCCCTTAAGCTCCTCAAGAGCCTGCATCATATGTGTTTCGCTTTCGATAGTGGTGGGACATTTGAATACGTCAACACCGATCTCCTTACATGCCTTTACAACAGCCTCGCATCTTGAAGCTGAAAGGCTCATAGGAAAACAGTCACGGCTTACAGCCGCAATTCCGAGCTTTACATCGGGTATGTTCTTCATAGCAAAAATTCCTTTCTGTGCAGTTTATTCTCTGCTTTATAAGTCTGTCAATATTCCGCCGCATTTTATGAACCGCGGTGTGTACCGAATGGTACAAGCCGAAATTCGGGTAATCGTTTACTTGATTTTGCAAACAAAAAACCTCTGTGGCGGGGTTATTATTATTGTATCACAAACTATCGTCATTGTCTACAGATTTCCGATAATTTTACGCCGTTTTCACACGAAATTATCAGCAAGGTAATGTAACAGGTTACACAGTAATTAAGTAAACCACATTTCTTTTTCCGTTTATTGACATACCACGGTCTTTATGGTATCATTTTACTATATTAGGTATTTAAACAGCGGAGGAAGACCGATGAAATACAGACGACAGCTCTTTGGGGTAAAAGACCCGTATTCCGATAGTTCCGACGAACTGTTCACCAAAGCCGTAAAAGAAAATTTCTCCTACTGCATTTCACATTGCGGTGATTACCGCAGAATATGCGAAAATCTCGGTATATCCTCTCCCTCGGATGCGTCCGGACTTCCCGTGATACCCACATTGCTGTTCAAGAAAAAGCAGATTTTCAATAAAGGCTGTATTCCGCTTATAAAAGCGACTTCCTCCGGTACAAGCGGCAGGAAAAGCACGATAGCCTTTGACGCGGGCGGCCTTCTCTGCGGACTTAAAATGGTTATGCGTGTATCAAAGCTGAGGAATCTGTTATCTCCCGTTCCGTGCCACTATATCATTATGGGTTACAAGCACCACAGAGGAAACAAGACCGCCGTAACAAAGACGGCTTTCGGTGCGACACTCTTCGCTCCTGCACTGAGCCGCAATTATATCCTGACATATAAAAAGGGCGGCTATTCCCCCGACTTTGACAGGATTATAGATCTTATTGTCAGGCATTCACGTTCACGCTTTCCCACAAGGTTCATGGGATTCCCCGCTTATACTTATTTTCTGCTGAGAATAATGGACGAGCGTAAAATTTATCTTAAAATGCCGAAAGGCTCACGCATAATGCTCGGCGGCGGCTGGAAACAGTTCTATGCCGAGCAGACCGATAAAAATTCCTTTTACAGCCTTGTCAAAAAGGTACTCGGCATAAAGGAAAACGATATTATCGAATTTTTCGGAGCGGTAGAGCATCCGATTTTATACTGCGACTGCAAGGAACATCACTTCCACGTTCCCGCTTACAGCAGAGTTATAATCAGAGATGTCGATACGTTAAAACCGCTTGAAAACGGCAAGACAGGACTTGTAAACCTGATAACTCCTATGGTTAAAGCGACCCCAGTGCTTTCCGTAATGACAGATGACCTCGGCATACTTCATAACGGAAGCGAATGTTCCTGCGGACTGAAAACGCCGTTTCTTGAAATTGTCGGCAGAGTTGCGCCGGAGGATATAAAAACCTGTGCGGCAGGCGCAGAAGAGATAATAAAGGGTGTGAACGTATGATTTTCTTTGATGGCGAAATATACGAAAACGATATGTGCGACAAGCTGTTAGCCCGTTTTGAAGACAGGATATGCGACACTCTCGGAAACTGTCGGCTTTCTGCTAAGCAGGTCATGCTTGCCGCCGAAAAAATCAGCACGGATATAGAAAACGGTGCATTTGACGATATGCTCTCAGCGCTTGACGTTGAAAATGTAAGTTACTATAAACAGCTTATACTCGCCTGTCTCAGCCGTGAAAATCTTGAATACAGGCTGAAAACCGAACTCGGAGATTCAGACGGCTTTATCGGTTCTCCGAACGGCATCACTCCGAAAATAAAAATTCAGACAAAACCTCTCGGCGTTCTGTTCCACATAGCCGCAGGAAATGCCGACGGCTTACCCGTGATGAGCGTTGCAGAAGGACTTCTTGCAGGCAATATCAATATACTGAAGCTTCCGTCCGCCGATAAGGGCTTGTCGATCCGCATAATAAAGCGGCTTTGCAAATATGAGCCTTTGCTGTCACGCTACATATATGTCTTTGATACCCCGTCAAGCGATGTGCGCACCATCCAGACGCTTGCAGGCTTTGCCGACGGCATAGTGGTATGGGGCGGTACTGAAGCCGTAAAAGCGGTGCGTTCACTTGCTCCGCCGGGAGTTAAGCTGATTGAATGGGGACACAAGCTCGGCTTCTGCTACATTTCCGATTACGCAAACCATACAGATGCATTTTCGGCTCTTGCCGAGCATATAGCCTCTACAAAGCAACTGCTCTGCAGTTCCTGCCAGACCGTTTTTATTGACACCGATGATAAAACCGAGCTTACCCTATTTTGCGAAATGTTCCTTCCGTATCTTGAAGCGGCAGTCGGAAAACACAGGAACACCTCAATAGGCACACGGGCGAGAGATACGCTCATAAGCTACTCCGCCCGTCTTGAACAGGCAATCGGGATACGGCAAATTTCTCCCGACGTATTTTACGGTAAGAATTGCAGCCTTATCATAAAAGACGACTTTGAACTTGAACTGTCGCCTATGATGTGCAATGTGCTTGTAAAAAGACTTCCGAGAAAGGACATAATGCGTACACTGAGAAATGCAAAAGGCTTTTTGCAGACCGCAGGGCTTATCTGCGACAAGGCTGACAGAGCAGAGCTTACCGACCTGTTGCTCTGTGCAGGAGTTACAAGAGTTACGCAGGCGGGAAATATGTCCGCTTACTTTTTCGGAGAATCCCACGACGGAGAATATCCGCTATCCCGATACACAAGAAAAATCAATATCGAACTGAATGATCAGACTGAGGAAACAAATATATGAAAAAACTCGTTTTACCGCTCAACATTATTTTTCTCGGCTTATCGCTTGCTTGCGATACAGCTCTGATAATTACTCATCTCTACCCGATAAAAATAACCGCAAGCGTTTTCTTTATGCTTGCCGCCACAGTAAACCTGATATACGCCCTGAAATACTTCCCCGATAAGAAACTGCCGTCAGTAATACTGACCGTCGGCGTATTCTTCGCAATGAGCGCAGATATAGCGATAAACTTAAATTTCATCGCAGGAGCGGCGATTTTCGCATTAGGTCACATCTGCTATTTCATAGCATATTCGCTGATGCAAAAGCCCCGACCCACCGACTTTATCCCTGCAATGATAATATTTATCCCCATAGCGCTGTTTATGATGTTCTCACCGCTTCTTGACTTCGGCTCGGTTATGATGAAAATCATCGGCATTTCATACGCTGTTATAATCTGCATTATGACAGGCAAAGCAATAATGAACTTTATCCGCATAAAGAACAGATTCAACCTTATACTTGCGCTCGGCAGTGTGCTGTTCCTTATATCCGATATAATGCTCCTGATGGCGTACTTCTCAAAAATAGATTTCCCGTTCTCGAATTTCTGCCTTGCCCTATATTACCCCGGTCAATGCCTTATTGCAAACGGTCTTGCACATATTAAAACAGCTATAACAGAAAAAATCCGTGTCGCCTGACACGGATTTTTATAATGGTTGTTTTAAATTCTGTTTCTGCATTTATAAGTCTGAACGGAGTTTATTTTGTTAGTTTCTGTAGTTCTTTGCCTGTTCTTCGGTTATTACACCCTGCTTTATCAACTCAGATAATAATTCTGATTTGCCCTCGGCTCTGCCTGCCGGCATTGCAGAACGTTCAAGGCTTGCCCAGTCGTTTATATACTTTTCTTAGGCGTCATTTTCAGTCTGTATAAACAATGGTAACCCAATCAACAATGCCTTTCTCGTTAAACGTAACAATAAGGCATTTACCGTGCCAATCATTCGAGGTTTTTCCCTCGAGAGAACCATATCTATATTCCTGCCAGCCTTCATATTTTTTACTGTTAAAATTTTTTATACTTGTTGCTTCACCATACCTTTCGACGATTTCTTCTCTAGTTGTTTTAAATGGAGTTATGCCGTCAACCGAACATTTGTCATTCTCAAAAGGAGCATCAAAAATCCTACTGTCACCCTTTTTGGACTCTTTGTAGTTTTCCGCTCCGCAGCTAAAAAGCAAATCGCCATTTTTGTCCTTGACTTCAACGTGACATCTATCCTCCGCAAATCGATTAGCAGAAGTTTCATATGTCCAATCCTTAGGCAGTTCTTTCAGCTTTATGGGTATCTCGATCGCTTGTCCGTCAACAATTACATTTTTTCGTATCCGTTCAATGTCAAAACCCGTTTCGCTGTACGATATCTCAGAACCATCAGGAATAGTACTTCTTTCGCACCCCGTAAACCCACAGAGCAGTATCGCCGTTGCCAACAGCGCAACCACCCTTTTGCTTTTCCTGTCAAGCCGATGTTTTAATTTGCTAAACATAGTACACAACCTTTCTTTCATTCATAGTGCTTAAGACTTTTGCGATATTTCCGCCTAAGCCTTATCAAAAAATGTCCAAAAGCTCCGATAGGTTATCCACCGTAAAATCAGCCTTTTCGCTCTCGTCAGAAATCGTCCAATATTTGCCTAAGCCTTGCCTCACCCATATCGTCATCATTCCCATTTCATTAGCGGGAATTATATCATTATCCACTCTGTCACCGATCATTACCGCTTCGGACGGACTGCAACCTGCTCGCTTTAGTGCTATATCGAATATTCTTTTATCAGGTTTGGCAACTCCTTCTTCGGCAGAAGCTACAACAAGCTGTATATATTTCATCAAGCCGCAGCTTTCAAGTCGTTTTTCAGTGCCTGCCGACTGGTTGGCAATTACACCTATACGGTATCCTTTTTCACATAGGATTTTGAGTACGTTTTCGGAATCTTTATAGAGCTTTTCATCTTCATGATGCCAAGGAGTTTTTGCAAGTCCGAAATATCTCAGTGCTTCAATATCGCCTTTCAGATTTTGCTTTGAAAAATACAAACGTTTTTCGTTAAACTCCTCAAAGGTAATATCTGTTCCCGCAATAGCATCTCGTATGCGATGATTATAACACTCGGTTTCGTCAACAAGTGTTGAACCGACATCGAAAAATAACCATTTAATATCGTTCAGCATATTATCTCCTTGTTTTCATTAACTCCCGACCGTCCCACAAAGCCCAGCCAACCGCAAACCTCTCAAAAGGTCGGAAGCCGAGTGTCTCGGCTCGCATTTCCGCCTTTAAATACGGTTGCTGTGTATTCACGTTTGTTTAACGGCGGGAATAAACAAACAAGTATTTCGACAGCTTATTTTCAGCCATCGTCAAACCCCGACCGTTCTGCAAAGTCACGCCAACTACCGACATTTCCAAAGGTCGGAATTTGCCGTGCCCCATGGGCACCGCCGCTTAGTGCTTGCGGAGCCAGTTGCGAATCCACTTACCGTTTTCGGTAAGATCGCTCTCGCTCCAGTTACCGTTTGCCGATGTTCCCGGCCGCAGTACCGAGCAGGTTTCATCCTTGTTGCAGATACTCCAGTTACAGTAGCTTATGCCTTGCTTGTCAAAATAGCTAAGCCACTTCTGCGTTTCGTTGAAGTCGTTCGCACCTCCGCCCGATGCATCACAAGTACCGAATTCCGACACAAATACAGGCAATCCCTGCGCCACGCAGTTTTCTACATTTGAACGAAGTCCTGCGTGAGTTGCCGCATAGAAGTGGAACGCATACATTACATTCTTGTAGTTCAGCGGATCTGAAAGCGGCTTGTCGATCTCCTGGCTCCATGTTGGCGTACCTACTATAATTACCGAGTTCGGTGCATTCTTGCGGATAACGGGTATTATCTTTTCCGCATACGGCTTGATATTACTGCTCCACGATGCACCGCCGTTCGGCTCGTTGCATATCTCGTAAATTACATTCGGATATTTTGCATATCTCTTTGATACCGTTTCAAAGAAGGATTTCGCTTCGTTTGTATATTTGGACGGGTCGCCGGGATTAAGAACGTGCCAGTCAATGATAACATACATATCCAGCTTGATACAGATGTCAACACCCTTTTCAAGCAGTTCAAGGCTCCCGCTCTTGTTGCCCATATAGCACTGACCGTTGCCCCACTCGTCAACATACATTGCAAGACGGACAACATTCGTGTTCCAGTCGTCACGGAGCGTTTTGAATGCACTCTCGTTCACAAATTCAGGGAACCATGTAAGCCCGTGCGTACTCATTCCCCTGAGCTGATAACCCTTGCCGCTCTTATCAACAAGCTGTCCGTTCTTTACCGAAAGCTGACCGTGCTGTGATACCGGCGTAGTGCCTTTAGGGTCGCTCGGTGCCGGAGGAACTGTTGCCGCCGGCTTTTTGGTCGTTGACGTATTATTGTTATTATTGTTATTATTATTGTTGCTGTTATTTCCGGCACTCGTTCCTGCGGTACTTCCGTTCACAGTCACTTTACCCTCATTGATATAAGCGTCAGCCGAATAATTGAATCCGAATGAAACGCTCTTTCCCTTTTCTATAGTTCCGTTGTAGCTCTCGTTCTTGACCGTCATTGTGTTTTCCGAAATGCTGAATATTCCGTTCCACTGCGACATCAGCTTTGTATTGCCGGGGACGGTTACCTTTGCCGTCCAGCTGTTCACCGTATCGCCATTATTTGTTATAACAATCTCATAACCTCCGCACTTCTTACCGCCTTCTTCCCAGTCGCTCGACTTCTTCCACTGAACAGTGAAATTGCTTGCGGATGAAGCAGGCTTGCTCTGGCTGTTATTTTTCGTGTCGGCGGTTGCCCGTGTCTTTGTTGTATCGGCAGGCTTCTCGGTGTTCTCTGACTTTGATGTATTTCCCTGCTTTGAAGTATTACTTTCTTCCTGTTCGGAGGTATCGGAAGATGTATTGCTCTCTGTTACGGATGTGTCGCTCTCTGTTACTGAGCTGTCAACGGAAGTAACCTCAGAATTTTCATCGACACTGCTCATATCCTCAACATACGATGATACATCGCTTTCGGTCGCCGAGCTGTTTCCGACAGACGATAATACACCGCTGTCCTGCGCCGCACAGCCTGCAAGCATAGCCGCCGCAATAAACGCAGCTATCGCACGTCTGATTATAGATTTTTTCATATTTCCTCTTTCGGTCGTGATATTAAAACAGCCCTCACGAATGAGGGCTGTCATTATTTGCTAATCTCTGTTAAAGATTACTTTCTCTTCTTAGCAACTACTACTGCGCCTGCTGCGAGAAGTGCAACACCTGCAACTACTGCAACGCCTTCAACACCTGTGTTTGTGCTGGGCTTTGTAGAATCGCCTGTTGTTGCGGGAGCTTCTGTTGCGGGAGCATCTGTTGCGGGAGCATCTGTATCAGCGGGAGCTGTTGTGTCTTCTTCACCGCTGCCAAGACCTGAAACTGTAAATTCAATCTCTAAAGACTTTGTGGGGTATGCACCGTTATAACCATCTTTCTTAAGAGCATCGTTCCAGATGTTAGCGAACAGAACCTTTGTATGACCTGACTTCTTACCGTCTTCTGTATCAATGATAGGATCAGCAACTTCTGATGTTACTGTACCATCAACGATGATCTTGCAGTCAGAGAACTTAGCAATAGATTCGCCGTCTTCGCCTGCATCCTTATCAAAAGGAATATCTGTTGAAACGAACAGAAGGTTGAAAGCAGAAGAACCGTCGAGTGCCCAGTCAAAGTCAGTAACGCCAACCTTGTATGTGCCGTCCTTGTCGATCTTTACATCTGTGTATGTAGCAGGAAGAACATAGCCGGCATTACCACCCGGCATATCATCATCGAATTTGTCTTCATACTGAGGGAATGTTTCAGGGTCGTTACCGCCCCATACGATTACGCTGTTGAAGTATTTGCCGTCTGCAACGTCCTTACCATATGTAGCGTCATCAAAAGAGTTTCTGAATGAGTAGGGAGCGGTCTGGAAACCGATATAAGCATTATAAGTTTCTGCTGCTGCACCTACTGTAAGTGTGCCTGCTACTGCCATTGCAGCTGCTGCACCGATGAATCTTTTCATCTTCATTTTAATTACCTCCAAACAAATTGTATATGTTTCGTTCTTATGAGCGCTGACTAAAACATCTACAGCTTTCTCAATTAAATTAATTATAACCTCTGCCAGTCAAAAAATCAATTTGCATTTTTCACACATTTACCACACAACTTTTAGCTATTTTGTACAATTAGGTTATTAAGTTAAAACGCAGACCGTTCTCGATTGTCACCCATTTGTGCAGTTTGGTTGACACGAGGAGCTGTCGGTGGTATTCTGTTAAAGTCGTTTGACAAAATGGAAAGGAAACAAAAAATATGAACAGACAGAAAATCACAACAATCGTACTTTGTGCGCTCTTTGCGGCAATTACGGCGGTACTTTCGCAGATAGCGATACCGATGCCCTCCGGCGTACCGGTTACATTACAGACCTTTGCAATAGCCCTCTGCGGCTTTTATCTCTGCACGGCAAGAGCAACCGTTTCAACGGTCGTTTATGTTCTGCTCGGTGCGGTAGGCGTTCCCGTATTCAGCGGCTTCAAGGGCGGAATCGCTTCAATAGTAGGTCCTACGGGCGGATTTATAATCGGCTTTATCGCTATGGCGGCTATCAGCGGAATCGCATTCAGAAATATGCCCGAAAAGTTCCGTGTACCGCTTAGAATAGCAATGGGCATCTTAGGCGTTGCCGCTTGCCATATCTGCGGATTTGTACAGTACGCTCTCGTTGCAGGCAAGGATCTGTTATCCAGCTTCCTGCTCGTATCCGCTCCCTATCTTATAAAGGATATAGTCAGCGTAGTTCTCGCATACTTTGCCGCTCTCGCAATTTCAAAGGCTCTGAAAAGAACAGGCTTTGCCCCAAGCGAACAGGCGTGATTGCATATAATTTCATAAACATTAAAGGCAGTGCCGGGCGGCGCTGTCTTTTTGTTTTTTATAGTGCAAACCGCTTTTCCCAAAACTTCAGCCGATTCTACAAAAGTATGAGATTCTGTTCTCAAGTCTTATTCACACAACCGCCAACTGCCAGAACGGCGGAATTTGAAGCGGCACATTTCCAAAGGCAGAATTTACAGTGACTTTCAGTCACCGCCGTTTTGCTACCCTGCGGATAACTCAGACATTTCCAAAGGCGGAATTTGAAGTGGCACATTGCCACAGGCGGAATTTGAACCGGCTCACAGCCGCCCGCCGTTTTGCCACGCTCAGCCAACCTCAAACATTTCTAAAGGCGGAATTTGGTGCGGCACATTGCCGCCCCGCCCTGCTTTGACTTTTTATGATTTAAGTGATATACTCTCTTACAGATATAAAGACAAAACACGGAGATACTTTAAATGGATAACAAATACGAAGAACGGCTCGGCACAGCCTCGATGCTGCCTCTGATACTTAAAATGGCACTGCCGGGCTTTGCGGCACAGCTTATAAACCTGCTGTACAGCATAGTTGACAGGGTCTTCATCGGACACATAGAGCTTATCGGCACAGATGCGCTGGCAGGTATCGGTGTTACAAGTTCGATAATCATTCTTATCTCGGCATTTTCACAGATAGTCGGCGGTGGCGGCGCTCCGCTTGCCTCAATAGCGCTCGGCAAGGGCGACCGTGAAAGAGCGCACAGGATACTCGGCAACGGCTTTTCACTGCTCGTGCTGTTTACTGTAGTAACATCGGGCATAACCTACATCTTTATGGAGCCCCTGCTCCGCCTTATCGGCGCAAGCGACGCTACTATCGGCTATGCCACGGACTACCTCTCGGTATACCTTACAGGCACGCTGTTCGTAATGTTTGCAACCGGACTTAATTCGTTCATAAATGCACAGGGCAGACCCGGAATTTCAATGATAGCCGTAATAATCGGTGCAATCCTCAACATAGGCCTTGATCCGCTTTTTATCTATGTGTTCGGTATGGGCGTAACGGGCGCGGCGCTCGCAACGGTAATATCACAGGCGGTAAGCGCCTTTATAATAGTCGGTTTTCTTGTATCCGACAAAGCGACTTTGAAAATAAAGCCGAAATATCTTAAGCCCGATATAAAAATAATCGGCTCGCTGTTCGCACTCGGAATCGCCCCGTTTATAATGGCAAGTACGGAAAGTCTTGTCGGCTTCGTTCTCAACGGCTCGCTTAGCGGCTACGGCGATATATACGTCAGCACCCTTACGGTAATGCAGAGCGCAATGCAGTTTGCCGCCGTGCCTCTGAGCGGCTTTGCACAGGGCTTTGTTCCGATAGTCAGCTACAATTACGGCAAGGGCAACACAGACCGTGTCCGCCTCTGCTTTAAATATTCCGTGATAATTATGTTCTCATTCTTTGCCCTGACAAACCTGTTTATGATTACCTTCCCCGAATTTGTCGCAGGAATGTTCACAGACGATACCGCACTTATAAAAACAGTCGGCAGAATGATGCCTCTTTTCCTTACAGGCATGACCATATTCGGACTTCAGCGTACCTGCCAGAGTATGTTTGTTGCTCTCGGTCAGGCTAAAATTTCACTGTTCATAGCCCTTTTGCGTAAAGTGATACTGCTTATCCCTCTCGCCCTTATCCTGCCGAATTTTCTCGGTGTAAAGGGTGTATATCTCGCTGAATCCGTAGCGGATGCGACCTCGGCGATCTGCTGTACCGTTATCTTCGCTCTTACCTTCCGCAAGATACTCAAAAAGCGTGAGCAGACATAAATTAAATAATCAAGCGGTCACAGGGAAAGATACAGCCCAGTGACCGCTTTTTCTTATACGATTTTCAAGCACCGCCCGCACATTTCCGTGCAGGCGGTGTTTTTATGTTTATTTATTGAATATCAGAATTTTTTGTTTTTCTATATCAAATACAGCCATACTCTCCTCACTTATATTTGTGAGTATGAGCCACTTTTCGCTTGCATTATGAATACCCGAATATCCGTCCGCCGTCTTTTCTCCTTTTGCTTCAATATCACTCGTTTTATAGAGCGAATTTTCGCTTATATAATAAAAACTGCCGTCCGCATATGTAACATCATCTATGTATTCGGGCACGTTTTTAACATATTCCCCGAACTTTATAACGACCTGTCCGTCTGTACTGCTGTAGCCTATGATAATATCATCACTGCACACCTGACAGGAAGGAACCGCAAGTGACGATGTATCACTTATTGTCTTATCAACGGACAGATCGCTTTCACTTATCCGGGCTATCCCATCGTCCCCCTGAACGTATATGTAATTATCATAAATACCCACATAGTCGCTGCAGCTTTTATCGTATACTGTCTGCCTTATCCCGGTAAGCGGATCAAGTCTTATCGGTCGGCGTTCATAATCATAGCCGTAGATATATCCCTTATGAGCATAGAAATTGCTGAAATCATCAAACGCCGCATAAGTGTCTTCGTTTATAAGCGGCTCGCCGTTTTTAATATCCGTGTTATTTTCATTATACTGCTTTATTCTGACAGTATGCTTTACCTCGCCCGCAAAATTCAGATAGTACACAGTCGAATATGATATATCGCCATCATAGCAGTCACGGTTTTTTGCTCCCTCCTGCGACATCATTATAAACCCTGCGGGGATAACGCCGTAGTTTGTCGCAGGCACACCGCTGTTGTGAATGTTAAGTGCTGTATCGGTTACCTGCTCATAATCGATCACTTTCGTTATCGTGAGTGCTTTTGTGTCATACTCCCATATGCCCGGGTGTTCCGAATAATCCGGGATATAAAAGCAATCCCCCTGCGTTTTTACGAAAAACGGATTTGTGTTTCCCGTAGTTTCATAAAACGTGCAGTCAAAGCTGTCCACACAGCCCGACATACAAAGTGCGGTAACTATTGCCGCCGCAATTATTGCTGTTATTCTTCGTTCTTTCATAATACCTCCACATTACCTGATTTTATCCGAGCTTACCGCAGTGAAAACAGCGAGCATCACCGTGAGTATAACCGTTACCGCCATATAGAGCCAAAGCGAATCATATCCTCCGAGCCACACCGCATTCAATATATGCGTATCTATATCGGCAAAGCCGAGCGGCAGAAAACAGCTTACTGACGGTACGGTAGCTTTCAGCACCGCAGACAGCATAAGTATCCCGAGCGAAATTGTGAAATAGCGGTATGTGTCCCTTGCCGCTTTTGCGATGATGAAAAATATGAAGAACATATTTACCGCTGTCATAATTCTGAACGCAAGTGAACATACAAGATAATTCCCGAGTGAAAGCTCTGTAAAGCAGGTCGTGAATTTTTTAATTCCCTGTATCATCAGCGAAAACAGATCCCCCGACATCATAACATCGGATATCACCACATCTGCGGCAAACGAAATAACCGTAATCACTACCGTCAGCACAAACCAGAACCAAAACCTCAGCCTTGCCGTTTTACTTCCGTTCGCCGTTATCACTTCACATCTGTCCGTGCCAAGCTCAAAGCTGCGCAAAAATCCAAGTGCCACTATAAGCAGTGCCGTTACAGCCGTAAGATCAAACCCCGTGATATTATAATAGCTGTCCCACACCTCGTTTATCACAAGAGATGGCGTATCAAGCCTTTTATACGCATCAAGATTATCATAATAGCGTTCTGAGGGTACATCGTGCGTTATGCCTGTGCCGTATTTCGCATTATCTATATATTCCTGAGCCTTCTGCAAGGTATACAGGTTTCCGTCAAGTATAAAGCCGATATTCTTCTCCTTATCAAGCTTCGTCTGAAGAGCGACAGGGTCGCTGCTTTCAAGGATAGCCTTCTGACTTTCCTCGACAGCTATCTCATCAAGCTTTGCTTCAGCCGCATTATGTTCCATACCCGTCACTGTCTGTGCTCTCGCGCAAGCGTCCTGATAAAGCATTGCGTTTCCGCTGTCATTTTTCAAAAACGGTTTGACCATAATTATCACAAGCAGCATCGCTGATACTGCTATAAGCTTGCCGCCCGCATCAAACCGCAAAAACGCTTTAAACATCACACTCCGCCTTTCCGAAAGTTACAGATGTACCTGCTGATGTACGAACTCTGCACAGAATGCGCCCCGTTATAATAACGATGGCAGTAACAACTGAAAACGCCGCAATAAAACAAGCCGTGCACAGCACTATATCCGGCACTGCGATATTAAATATCACCGTCAGATCTGCTCTGTCAAAGCAGTCTGCAAAATTTCCCGTAACAAACCGACCGAGCGCTCCTACCGCCGTATCTCCCGCAGTCACATATGCCGTATAAATCGGAACAGCCGATACGATACCGCACACCGCCGCAGATATGACATCAAGCGGACAAATAGCGGAAATAAATGCAAACAGCGAAAATGCAAGCAGATAATAGCAATATCTTGCCGCCGCCATAACAAGCAGATACTGCCATACGTTAAGCGGGAACACAGAATACGCCGCACTCTTAAGCACTTGGCACGGCATAAACAGCACATCGGCAGTGCCCGCCCCCGATAATATGAACAGAAGATACAAAACGCAGTACAAAATATACGCCGCAGTCATAATAACAAGGTGGGATAAGTACTGCACGGCAAAGAACTTCCCCGCCCCGCATTTTGTCGTTTTAATGAAATCAAGATATCCCGACTGTCTGTAGCCCGAATACATACGACAGCACAGCACCGCCACGAAAAATATGAACAGCACATCCTTTGCAAAGCTCTCCGAAAATATATCCGCACTGACAAGCGGTGCTATACTGTCGGGTTTTTCGGGAATTTCAGAGATATAGGAAAGTATTTTTTCACTTTTGATCTTGTCGGCATTGCTTGTGCCGGTTCTTGCAAGCATTCGCTCGTTTATCGTCCTTTTTTCGCTCAGCCGCTCCTCATATCTCAGCATAGGAGCATAATAATCGTACATATCCGACATCATTTCATAGTCGTTTATAACCGTATCGGCAAATCTTCCCGGCATTGAATACTGCTGATTCCGCCATATATTCTCTGCTTCACTGAAAGAATAATCACCCGCAAGCAGAGCCATCAGCTTATCCTCCGACAGATCATCTGTATCTATCCCCTCAAGGTTATCTATAGAAAAAAACTTATTGCGCGCGCTTTCATAATCGGCAGGATATTGTGTCAAAAATTCATCGGCGGTCATTTTGCTTACATATTTCTGTTCATATACATTCCACTTAAACGCCTCAGCCGACGAGGTGTACAGATATATAAACGCTATGCTTACAACCATTATAAAGGCGAATGCGGCTGACGGCAGTCGTTCACGGAGCATCGTTTTAAGCATAAGCTCCGCCCTTTCCGATAACCTCCAGATAATAACGTGACATATCCTCAATGCCCTCGTTTTTCCGACTTACTATCACCTTTCCGTTATCGATTATGTGCACCGTATCCGAAATATCCTCGATATCGGAAACTATATGCGTAGACACTATCACTATGGCATTTTCTCCGAGCGACTTTATTGTCTTTTTCAGCTCCTCACGCTCCGCAATATCAAGTCCCGCACTCGGCTCGTCAAGAATTATCACCTGCGGCTCGTTCATTATTGTCTGTGCTATAAAAACACGCTGTCTGAGTCCGCCAGATAATTCCTTCAGCTTTTTAGCTTTACAGTCAAGCACATTCAGCCTTTTGAGAGAATTATCGATAACAGCCTGTCTGTCCTTGCCGCTCATTCCTTTCAGTGCCGCATTATAAAGCATATAGTCATTCACCGTCACAGACGGGAAATAGGGCTGATGCTGAAACAGCACAGACATCACCTTGCGATACTCCATCCCGAGCGAACAAATCTCCCTGCCGTCATAATACACCGCGCCGCCTGTCGGCGACAGAGCGGTACTTATTATATTCATCATAGTGGATTTTCCGCTTCCGTTAGCGCCGAGCAATGCGTTTACCCCGACCGTAAAATCAAGCGTGACCGCGTCCAATGCTTTCTTGCCTTTATAGCTTTTAATCAGATTTTCTATATGTAACAGTGGCATTTTCTTTCCTTTCATCAAACGTCCGTAAAGCGGGTATGCTCTACAAGACAGATAACAGTCTGTTTATCCTTACTGCACGAATAAATCATAATGCAATCGTCATATACGATACAACAGCAATGCCGACCGTCACCTGTCGCATAGTAAAACCCGCTGTGTCCGTTTATCGTTATGTCAGTCGGCAGAACCGATGCACTTTCCGTGTTTATGCATATGTCACCCTTGAATACACTTGCGACCCACTGCGATATTATAACATCGCCGCCGTTTTTATCGGTATAATAAACGCTGTAATTGGTATCGGTATCGCACAAAATCTGCTCGCTGTATCCGTAAAGTGTATCTTCTATTGTGTAACGGCTCGTCAGTGTTTCGGGATACCCGCTTATATCGCCGAAATAATATACCTGCGACTGCTCTTTATGCGGTGTTAAATTGAACCCGCCCGCGCTTATATAATCGGTAAAGCCGACAATATACGAAATAGCGATCACGGTCATAATAAAAGCGTACTTCATTGCCCTGCGCTGATACACTGTATGTATATCAGCCGATCTGCGCACCCGTGCGTATTTTCTGATTATTCTTTTTCTGCGTCTGATGTAACGCTTTGAAAAGCTGTGCTCCGCCTCTTTACCCGGAACAGCCTCGGCAAACTCACTGAGGATATAATCTCTTATCCTGCTATCCGTACAGTTCATATCTTCACCCCTTTATAAGCTCTTCGATCGCGATTATAGCCTTATCCTGCCTGTAGCGTACCGTACCGAAAGTAACACCGAGCAGCTCCGCGGTTTCCTTAAGCGTATATCCCGCGACATATCTCAGCAGTATGACCTCCTTGAGCTCATAGGGCAGGCTGTCGAGTATCGCCTTAAGCTCGCTGTTGCTGAGCTCCGAGGTATCGGGCAGCTGAGAGCCTATGGTGTTTTCGTTCAGTTCGACATTCCCGCTTTCGTGCTTTTTCTTATGTCTGTAGCGGTCAATAGCAATATTGCGTGTTATCACGCCGAGAAGTGTCTTTGTATTAGCATCGACGGAAAAATCATACTCGCCGAGATTTTTTATGATGCGCAGAAACGCCTCATGCACCGTATCCTCTGCGTCCTGTTCGTTATGAAGCACCGAAAACGCAACGGCATACATATACCGCTCATAGCCGTTATATAGCCTTTCTATGAGCGATTTATCCTCCGCCGTTTCGGCAAGCGATATGTAAAAACTAAGCGTTGTAACCATTCCTTTAAGCTTGATAAAACCATTGTAATATAAAAGGTGAGCAGCTGTCAATCAAATAAATTTCTCTCTTGTCTTATGTAACGAAGCTGAAAGCCGATTTTGCGGTTTGGTTTTTATTTTCCGCCTTTTGCACAAAAACAGCAGTCGGGAATTGTCAGTTATAACGAAAAAACGCACAGGTGATAATGCTGTGCGTTTTGAACCGACCGCCTGCACGTTTCCCGTGCAGGCGATGCTTTGCGTTTATTTCAGAAATTCCGCCAGTATCTGACCGAGTACCCTGTACTGCTCATCGCTGAGCCTTTTTCTTACTGTATTGTTGTATTCGTGAAAAGCGTCTATAAGCAATCGAACACAGTCAGCCTGTCCGTCCGTAAGCCCGATAAGCGAAACCGTTCCGGATTGCTGTAAGCCGCAAAGATAGTCAAGCGATATATTATGTTCTCTTGCAATTGAGTAAAGAGCATCGTAATTCGGACGCTTATCTCCGTTTTCATATCTGCACATCATGCTTTTATCTATATTCGCCCGTGCCGCAAAATCCTTTTGCGACATATTCTTTTCTATTCTGATTTTCTTCAGCCTGTTGCCAAATTCATTCATACAGCACACCTCTGATTGCATTTTATGAAATTATCTCATAAAATCGTTGCTAATTGAGCAATTTTGTGCTATTATTATTGTATGATGGACAATTTTTATCCGAATAAATTGCTTAAATACAAAAGGTGATTAAGTGCAACAACAAATAAAATCCAGACAACGTGTGACCGAACACGGCGAGGTTTTCACCGCCGAGCGTGAAGTAAAGGCAATGTGCGACCTTGTAAAACAGGAAACCGAGCGTATCGACAGCCGTTTTCTTGAACCCGCCTGCGGAACGGGCAATTTCCTTACCGAAATTCTCGCAAGAAAGCTGTCGGTCGTAAAGTCTGAATACGGTCGCAGTCCTCTTGAATATGAAAAATACTCGCTCCTTGCGGTAAGCAGTCTTTACGGTGTCGATATAATGGCTGATAATGTCGAAACCTGCCGTGAACGGCTGTTTAAGCAGTGGGACAAGCAATACAAATCCGTCTGCAAAAAAGAATGCAACGATGATACAAGAAAATCCGTCCGCTTTATCCTGTCAAGAAATATCGTCTGCGGAAACGCCCTTACTCTTAAGTGCGTAGACGAAAACTGCAACGATACCGAACAGGATATAGTCTTTTCCGAGTGGGCATTCGTTTTCGGCAGTAATATACAGCGCAGCGATTACAGCTTTGACGAACTGGTAAACGGCAATAAGGAAAAGGCTTCTCAGCTCACCCTCAGCGACAGCACAGAAGGCGAGGGTACTTTTTTACGGAAATATATATGCAACTACAGGAGGTTATGGGAAAATGGCTGATAATATTTCAACCGGAATTTTAAGCGGACTTTACGAAAAGGTATACAACCCCGATGTTCTGTCCTGCCTTGCCAATCTCTCAAACGATGAGGTTTTCACACCTCCGGAGATAGTAAACAAAATGCTCGATATGCTCCCGCAGGAGCTTTTCTCATCTCCCGATACAAAGTTTCTCGACCCCGCCGTGAAAACGGGAGTATACCTTCGTGAGATAGCAAAGCGTCTTATAAAAGGTCTTGAAACCGTTATCCCCGACAGACAGCAGCGAATAGATCATATTTTTAAAAATCAGCTTTACGGCATTGCGATAACCGAGCTTACAAGCCTGCTCTCACGCAGAAGCCTTTATTGCAGTAAGTACGCAAACAGTGCTTTTTCGGTAACACACTTTGAAAATTCGGACGGAAATATCCGTTTCAAGCGTATCCCCCACTCGTTCGACAAGTCCGGAAGATGCATCTTCTGCGGTGCATCCGAAACGCAGTACGACCGTGGCGAAGAACGTGAATATTATGCGTATGAATGGATACATACATTACACCCCGAGGAGATTTTTGGCATGAAGTTCGATGTTATTATTTCAAATCCGCCGTATCAGTTAAGTGATGAGGGAAATGGTGCAAGTGCTAAACCTATATATCAATACTTCGTCGAAACTGCCAAAAATCTTAAGCCCCGTTTTCTTACTATGATTATACCTGCCCGATGGTACGCAGGCGGTAAAGGGCTTGATGAGTTTAGATATAAAATGCTCAATGACAGACATATAACACAGATTCACGATTATGTTAATGCCTCTGATTGCTTTGCCGGTGTTGAAATTAAAGGCGGTGTTTGCTATTTCCTATGGGAAAGCGAAAGATCTGATGATTGCGTTGTAACTAATTACAAGGAAAATGAAATTATCTCTACAATGAAAAGACCTTTACTCGAAAAAAACAGCGATACTTTTATACGCTATAATGAAGCTATTCAGATTTTAAGAAAAATTCAGAAATATAATGAAAAAACTCTCGATACAATAGTACAATCAAGAAAACCGTTTGGTTTTGCTACTAACTTTCGTGACTATACAAATATTGAAGATTCTCAAAATACCGTGCTAATATATGCTCAGAAAGACAAAGGTTTCATAAAAAGAGAACAAGTTACTAAAAACAAGCAGTGGATTGATGAATGGAAATTATATGTTCCGGAAGCTATAGGTGCAGGCAATATGGAAACCGATATTGTTAAATCTATAATTGGTACCCCCAACACAGTTTGTAGCGAAACATACATTCTTATAGGACCTTTTAGCAACGAAAATACCACATTAAACGCTCAATCGTATCTTTGTACAAAATTCTTTCATTTTATGTTAGGACTTAAAAAAATCTCTCAACATACCACCAGCAAAACATACTCTTTCGTCCCCCTCCAAGACTTCTCAAAACCGTGGACAGATTCCGAACTCTACGAAAAATACAATCTCACAGACGAAGAAATAAACTTTATCGAGTCTATGATAAGACCGATGGATTTAGGCGGTGACAACAATGGCTGACGTATTTGAAAAGTATGTGACCCCTCGCCCCGAGGTAAACCCGACTATCTATGCCTACAAGCTGAACGGCGTTACCACTCACGACGGCTACATAAAAGTAGGCTACACCGACCGTGATGTAAAGCAGCGTATAAAAGAACAGCTCCATACAAGTGCGATAAGCTACACCGTGCTTTGCGAGGAATCGGCAATGCGTCCTGACGGCTCGTGCTTCAATGACCATGACGTACACGCCGTTCTTAAACGTAACGGCTTTCACCGTCTTAACGAAAACACCGACAAGAACGAATGGTACAACTGTACCGTAAATGATGTACGCTCCGCCGTGCGTGAGCTTCGCACTGGCGAAAGAACGGACGAATACCGCACCGCCGACTTTAAAATGCGTCCGGAACAGAGTAAAGCGGTAGACCGCACAATCGAATACTTTGAAAACATTAAAAAGTCCGAGCCTGAGCGCATACCAAAATTCCTGTGGAATGCAAAAATGCGTTTTGGCAAGACCTTCGCCGCTTATGAGCTTTGCAAGAAGATGAATTTCAAGCATATTCTTATTCTCACCTTCAAGCCTGCCGTAGAGTCGGCGTGGAGCGAGGACTTAAGAACTCACGTTGATTTTGAGGGCTGGCAGTACGTTTCAAACAAGGACGCACATAATAATAAGCAGAATATCGACGAGGCATATTACAATGCCGACAGCACAAGACCGATAGTAGTTTTCGGCTCGTTTCAGGATTTGCTCGGTACTAACGAAAACGGCGGTATAAAATACAAGAACGAGTTTATCCATACTACCAACTGGGATATAGTCATATTTGACGAATACCATTTCGGAGCGTGGAGAGAAAACGCAAAGAAGCTGTTTGACGATCCCGACGATGAAGATATAGACTTTGACGCAGAAAAATATCAGAAGGAAGAAGCAGGAAATGCCGTAAACGAAACCTTCCTGCCGATAACCTCGTCACACTACCTTTATCTGTCCGGTACCCCGTTCAGAGCAATGCACAGCGGTGAGTTCATAGAAGAACAGATTTTCAACTGGACTTATTCAGATGAACAGAGCGCAAAAGAAAACTGGAAGGGCGAAAACAACCCATATCTGTCACTTCCCCGTATGGTAATGATGACCTATAAAATTCCCGAAAGTATACGCTCTGTAGCCTCTGAGGGAGAATTTGACGGCTTCGATCTGAATCTGTTCTTTTCCGCAAAGGGAAAAGGCGAGGACGCTCGCTTCGTAAACGAGAACGAAGTGCAGAAATGGCTCGATCTTATCCGTGGCGCATATCTGCCTGCAAGCGTAGACGACCTTAAAATTGCGGTAAGTCTTGGCGTTGACAAGCGTCCGCCTATGCCCTTCTCAGACACAAGACTTCTTAACGTACTGTCGCACACCCTATGGTTTTTGCCGAGCGTAGCGTCCTGCTTTGCGATGTACAATCTTCTTATGCAAAGCCAGAACAACTATTACAATCAGGGCTATAAGATAAACGTCTGCGCCGGTATAAAAGCGGGCGTAGGTCTTGATGCGGTAAAGCCCGTTATTGATTCTATGGGCGATCCTCTCGTTACAAGGACAATAACCCTCACCTGCGGAAAGCTGACAACCGGCGTTACCGTAAAGCCGTGGACAGGCATATTTATGCTCCGCAATCTTAAAAGCCCGGAAACCTATTTCCAGTCGGCTTTCCGTGTGCAGTCGCCCTGGACGGTAAAAAATGAGAAGGGCGAAGTCGAGATAATCAAGCACGAATGCTATGTGTTCGACTTTGCACTTGACCGTGCGCTCCGCCAGATATCCGACTATGCCTGCAATCTGAATTCCGATAACACAAACCCCGAAAAGAACGTCAGCGAGTTTATAAACTTCCTGCCCGTCTTAGCCTATGACGGCTCGACTATGGAGCAGGTAAACGCACAGGCTATTCTTGATATTACCCTTGCCGGAACCTCCGCAACCCTCCTCGCAAAGCGCTGGCAGTCCGCCCTGCTTGTTAACGTTGATAACGATACGCTAAAACGTCTTATGGCAAGCACAGAGGCAATGACCGCACTTGAAAATATCGAGGCTTTCCGCAATCTCAACAAGGAGCTTGAGGTAATCATCAACAAGTCCGAGGCGGTAAAGAAGCTGAAGAAAGACGGCGTAGAAAAGCTCACCCCGAAAGAAAAGAAAGAGCTTACCGAAGCCGAGAAGGAGTTCAAGTCAAAGCGTAAGGAGGTACAGGAAAAGCTGATGAAATTCGCTTCAAGAATTCCCGTATTTATGTACCTTACCGACTACCGTGAATCCTGCCTCAAGGACGTTATAACCCAGCTTGAACCCGGTCTTTTCAAAAAAGTGACCGGTCTTGATACAAAGGATTTCGACCTTTTATGTTCGCTCGGCGTTTTCAACTCCAGCCTTATGAATCATTCCATTTTCCAGTTCAAACGCTACGAGGATGCAAGCCTTACCTATACCGGAATTGATATGCACCGTAACGATAAGGAGATAGGCGGTTGGGATACCGCTATAAGAAAAGATGAATACAAAAAGCTGTTCTATAATCAGCAGGAATCAATGAACGCTCCTCAGCCCTCCGTACCCGACAGGGATATAGCAATGCTGAAGAAAGAAATCGCAAAAACGCCTGCAGGAAAGCCCGGCGTCCAAACCTCAGGCAAATCATCGGCATATCCGTCCGTACCTCCACTCGTCACCGAAAAGTTCGGCATTAAATCACCCGTTCCCAAAGCCGCTTTACCCGTTCCCGACAGGAAACGCAGCAATACCCACGATTTTGACGAATCGTCAATAACAGTAGGTATGACCGTAATACATAAAAAATTCGGCGAAGGAAAAGTACAGTCAATCGCTGATAAACATATATATGTAAAATTTGCTGACGGTCAGAAAAATTTCACCTTCCCCAACGCCTTCACCGCCGGCTTCCTGCACCTGCCGAAATGATCAAAAGCAACAGCCCGACTGAATCAGCCGGGCTGTTGCAGATACATACAACAAAAAATCCCGTGCAAAATACACGGGATTAAACTTGGTACACCTTCAGGGACTCGAACCCAGGACCCACTGATTAAGAGTCAGTTGCTCTACCAACTGAGCT
>OMBL01000037.1_pt1 | contig 79321 bp, 60 predicted proteins | sample 1644871 | NCBI WGS metagenome assembly OMBL01 (sample SAMEA103958115, study PRJEB25191) | human gut metagenome | biome: human-associated habitat [ENVO:00009003]; feature: intestine environment [ENVO:2100002]; material: feces | place: Germany | collected 2013/2015
TTGCAGGGCAAAGTGTAGTGTGTTACACCCTGTAAACGCAGTCGGAAAAATCGGAGGATTTTTCTGACCGCAGGGGTGGATTTACGAGCCGAAGGAAGGCGAGAAAATCCCACGCCTGCACCTTGCGTTTGCGGGGTGTTCTCCCGCAGGGTGACAGCGGCAGGGGTATCCCAAAATACCCGTCACACCTGTCACGGCTGTCACACAGCGGGCAAGGCTTACGGTAACGCACATCTAAAAATGAATGGAGGAATGTGAAAATGCCCTATGCAATCCTGCGCTTTAAAAAGCGCAAAGCAGGCTCTGTCGCTTCCTGTGAACGCCACAACGAGCGAAAGAAAGAAGCATATAAGAGCAATCCCGATATTGATATGGGACGCTCCAAAGAGAATTACCACCTTGTACCGCCGCCCCGTTACACCTACAAGAAAGAGATTAACCGCATGGTGCGTGAAGCAGGCTGCAAGGTGCGGCGTGACAGCGTGATGATGGTGGAAACCCTTATCACCGCTTCGCCAGAGTTTATGAACAGTTTACCGCCTGCCGAACAAAAAGAGTATTTTACGACGGCTCTGGAGTTTATCTCGGAGCGTGTCGGCAGGCAGAATATCCTATCCGCCGTGGTGCATATGGACGAGAAAACGCCCCATATGCACCTTTGCTTTTGCCCCATTACGCCAGAGGGAAAGCTGTCTGCAAAAGCCTTTTTGGGCAACCAGAAAAGCCTGTCTGAATGGCAGAGTGCCTATCACGAACGTATGTCCTCACGGTGGAATGAGCTTGAAAGAGGTCAATCCTCTATGATTACAAAGCGGAAGCATATCCCCACTTGGCTCTTTAAGCTTGGCGGCAGATTGGATAAACAGTATGAGGAAATCGTATCTGCCCTGTCGGATATAAACGCCTTTAATGCAGGGAAAAAGCGTGACAAGGCTCTGGAACTGCTCTCTGCTTGGCTGCCCGATGTGGAGAAATTCTCTAAGGAAATTGAAAAACAGCAGGCATATATCGACAGTCTGAAAGCACAAATCGGGCAGGAAACCGACTATGCAGAGCGTATGCGTGATGGGAAGTATGCGGAGGAATTAAAGGTACGGGAAGCCAACAGAAAGATATTGGAATTACAGCGTACCAACAGCCAGATGGAACGCTTATTAAAGAAAATCCCGCCTGAAGTGTTGGAGGAAATACAGAAACCGGGCAGGAATAAATCAAGAGAAAGGTAAGGTTAGACAATGAAAAAACAGGATTTTACGGTATTGAAGATTACAGATTTACACCCATTCCCCGACAATCCTTTTCGAGTTGTGGAGGACGATATGCTGACAGAGCTTGCAGAAAGCATTAAGGAGTTTGGAATGGTAACGCCGATTATTACCCGCCCGAAAGAGGACGGGAACGGTTATGAGGTGATTGCGGGACAGCGGCGTGTCCGTGCTTCCGAGCTTGCAGGGATTGATACCGTCCCTGCTTTTGTTTTGCCCTTAGACCGTGACAGGGCGATTATTACCCTTGTGGACAGCAACATTCAGCGTGAAAATGTGCTGCCCTCGGAGCGTGCCTTTGCCTACAAAATGAAATTGGAAGCCATGAAACGGCAGGGTTTCCGCACCGATTTAACTTCGTCCCAACTTGGGACGAAGTTGCGGACGGACAATATTGTGGCGCAGGGCTTCGGCGTCGGCAAAACAACTGTGCAGCGTTTTATCCGTCTGACGGAGCTGATACCGCCGATTTTGCAGATGGTGGACGAGGAAAAAATCGCCCTCACGCCTGCGGCAGAGTTGTCTTTTTTGCGGAAAGAGGAACAGGAAAACCTGCTTGTCACAATGGAGAGCGAGGACGCAACGCCCTCACTCTCACAGGCACAGCGGATGAAAAAGTTAAGCCAGCAAGGGCGGCTTGATATGGATACTATCTTTGAGATTATGACTGAGGAAAAGGCAAACCAGAAAGAAACGCTCAAATTCAGTGCCGACAGGATTAAGAAATATTTCCCGAAAAACACAACGCCGAAGCAGATGGAGGACTATATTATCCGCTTATTGGAGCGTGAATTGCAGAGAAAACGAAACCGTGACAGCCGATAATCTTCTTTTTTCGGATGGTAAATACAGAAAGTTGAGGTACAGGAAATGAAAGATATTCAATATGAGATTGTAAAGGAAATCGCCGTGCTTTCCACAAGCGACAGCGGCTATACAAAGGAAATTAACCTTATCTCTTGGAACGGGAAAGAGCCGAAGTATGATATACGCAGCTTTTCTCCCAACCGTGAGAAGTGCGGCAAAGGCATTACGCTGACCGAAGCGGAAGTAAAATCGCTTCTGGAAGCATTAAAAAACAACTGAATGACTGATATGATTTGCGGATTAGGGGCGTTTTCGGACGCTCCTTTTCCTTTTTTGAAGGGAGGATATATGCCTATGGCAAAAACAGTTACACGCCCGAAAATAACCGTGCAGGCGGTCTATTCGGGCGGTACGGATATGCAGGAATTGTTTGTTTCATTGCTTGTAAATGCGGTGCGGAACGGAAAAGCGTCTGTCCGCACCTTTGAAATTGTAAAAGAACCAGAATACAATTTAAGCATAACAGAGAAAAAGGAGGCGAGCTGAATGGGCGTTTTAAGGACGGCTCTCTACTGTCGGTTATCCAAAGACGATATGGTGCAGGGGGACAGCGAGAGCATCAAAACACAAAAGGCAATGCTCACGCAGTATGCAAAGGAACACGGTTTTTTGGTGGCGGAGGTGTATGTTGACGACGGTTTCAGCGGTTTGAATTTTGACCGTCCGAGCTTTAACCGTATGCTTGATGACATCGAAGCAGGTAAAATTGATGTGGTTATCACGAAAGATTTATCCCGTCTGGGGCGTGACCATTTAAAGGTCGGGCATTTCACGGAGATATATTTCCCGATGAAGAATGTGAGGTATATCGCCGTCAATGACTGTGTGGATACCGCCAACAAGAACAACGATATAGCGGCTCTGAAAAATGTGATGAACGAATTTTATTCACGGGACAACTCCCGAAAAATCCGTTCTTCCATTCGGGCAAGGGCAAAAGCAGGCTTGTACCGCTGTTCCTTTAACCCTATCGGTTATGTGAAATCGCCCGACAATCACAATAAACTGATTGTGGATGTGGAAACGGCTTGGATTGTGAAGCGTATTTTTGAGCTTGCCAATGCGGGAATGGGAATGCACAAAATCGCCACGCAGTTCCGTAAGGAACAAATACCCTGCCCGTCTTGGTGGCTGTATTCAAGGGGAGAAAAAGACTACTCCAAACGCTTTGAAAATCCCGAAAACAAGTATGAATGGTCGCATACGGTCATTCGGAACATTATCGCAAATCCCCTCTATCTCGGACATTCTGTGATGTGCAAGACGGAGAGCATTTTCAAGGTGGGAAAGAGTAAAAAAGTACCCGAAGCCGAGCAGATACGGGTGGAAAATACTCACGAGCCGCTTGTATCGCAGGAAATTTTTGACGGAGCGAACGCAAAGATTTTAAGCCGCAGGCGTGAGGATACGGAGCATTTCGTATCGCCCTTTGCGGGGCTTGTGAAATGCGGCACTTGCGGAAAGGCGTTAGGCTTGCGGTATTGGGGAAAGGACAGACACCGTGTCTATATCTGCACCACCTACGCCCACAATACAAAGTCCTGCACAGACCACCGCATTTACTATGAAGATTTATACAAGGCGGTGCTTGCGGATATTCAGTATCACGCCAAAATTGCTTATGAGGACAGGGATAAGGCGGTGGCTCTGGCGGTCAAGATGAACGACAAGGCGGACGGAAACAAGGGCAAAACCAACGAAAGCAAGCTGAAGCAGACAAAGAAACGCTATGACGAAGTGACAAGGCTGTTTGACAGGCTCTATGAAGATTCTCTTTCGGGGCGTATCTCTAATGATAACTTTAACCGTCTGATTGGGAAATACCAGAACGAGCAGGAACAGCTTTTAGGGCAGATAGACGCACTTCAAAACGCCTTGCAGGAGGTCAAGGACAATCAGTTAAATGCAGTGAAATGGGCGGATTTAATGGCTGAATATGTGGGGATACAGGAATTGACCGCTGAAAACCTTAATCTTCTGATAGAGCGTATCGAGGTGTTTGACCGAACGGAAACAGACGGAGAAGCCTTGCAGGCTATCCGTATCTGTTACCGCTTCGGCGGTTACATAGGGGAACGCCGCTTCAAGGCAAAGGTGTTAAAGCACCCTTGCGGGAAAAGGGGCTGTCCTCTGGAAAGGCAAGAAAATGAGGGAGAAAAAGTATCATTTGTATCTTGATGAAGTGGAACGGCGGTTGATAATTCTCTGCTTAAATGAGTTTAGAAACAGGCTCATAGCGGAGGGCAGATATACCGACTGTGTGGACGAACTGCTGATAAAAGCGGCAAAAGCAAAAACAGTAAAAGTAAAAATACGATAACGGAGGTACAGAAAAATGGCAAAATCATTCTTTGAGGAAACAGGCGGCAGATACGAAAAGCAGGGAGATTACCTTATCCCCTGCCTTACCTTACCAACCGAAAAAGAAACAATTATCGGCGTTTGGGGGCAACGGCACTTGCGGTATCTGAAAGAATACCGCAGGGTTACATACACCAATCTTCTCACAAGCGGCAGGCTCAATTCCTACCTTGCCGACATCGACAGACAGGCACAGGAACGCTTTGAAACGCTCATAGAGCAGATGAAACAGGCACAGGGCATAACGGAACGCCTAAAGGAAGAAAACGCCTTAAAATGGACGGGAAGAATGAATAACATTCGGGCGTGTGCGAGGGAGATTGTGAATAATGAAATCATCTTCGCATAAGCAGACAAAGGCGGCAGGGAGAAATCTCTGCCGCTTTTCTCTTTCGGGGTGTGATATATTGAACGGTCTGAAATCTCTTGATGTAGGATATATAATCTCCTGCTTATGGAATTTAAAAATCCGAAATTGCGATTTTTTGAAAATCTTTCGCTATTTCACTTGACTTTTTGAACAGTGTTCAGTAAAATAATGATTGAACACTGTTCAAGGAGGATTACTATGAGCAAAAATGAAAATGTTAAAAACCGCATTATTGCTGTTACCATTGAGCTGATTGAGAAATACAACGGAGATACAAAAAGTATCACAGCTCGTATGATTGCAGAAAAAGCGGAAGTCGGGTTAGGTCTAATAAACTATCACTTTGGAAGCAAGGACAATCTTATAACAGAATGTGTACAGTGTATTATCGGAGAAGTAGTTGCAGGCTTTCATATGGAACAAGTATTTTTATCTGATAAAGAGCGTTTAATTGCTTGGGCTACATATGTATTTGATTTTCTTTTCGAACATTCTGCTATTTCACGCATTTCCATTTTAGGTGATTTTCAAAATTATTCGCAAGATAGCAATTCTGTTTATACGCAGCATGGATTTGCGAAATCACTCAATAATGATATTTCAGAGAAAGAAAAAACAATGTTGGTATTTATCCTAACTGCGGCAATGCAGGTTGCATTTTTAGGGAGTGCAACAGTCAATCAAATTTTAGGTTATGATTTTACAAAGAAAAAAGACAGGGCGAAATATATCGAGAAGCTTGTTGATATTCTTTTTGAAGGAGTGGTGAAAGCAAATGAATAGAAAAATTGGAATGTACGGCTCTGCAATAAATTTACTTTCAGTCATTGTATTTGCAATATCTATGTTGCTTGGATTTAATGAGGGCAGTTATTTTTCTTCTATGTTCATAGCATTTAGTTTTGTTATTATGATGTGCGGGTATGCCTTTTTTTCTGAAAAGAAATGCAAATTGTCAGGGTATATCGGAATGATGTTTGCTGCCATGTATGCGGCAATTATTTTACTGGTCTATTTTGCCCAACTAACGACTGTGCGAATGGGCGAATTAACCGAACAGGCAGAAACAATACTTGATTTTCAGAAAATGGGGCTTATGTTCAATTATGATTTGTTGGGCTATGCACTTATGGCATTGGCTACATTTTTTGCTGGACTGACAGTTAATGCAGATTTGAAGAAGGATAAATGGTTAAAATATCTTTTAATGTTACACGGTATATTTTTCGTGAGTTGCTTAATTGTTCCTATGCTTGGATTGTTTAAGACTGATAGTCCTAAATGGATTGGTGTGGCACTATTAGAAATCTGGTGTTTATATTTTTGCCCTATTAGTGTTTTGTCTTTTTTACACTTTTCAAGGTGTAAGGAATGAAGAAAATATGGAGCAAACAAAAAAAGACATTGCCTCAAAGGCAAAATTTATGTTCTGATAGTGGAGATAAATAATATGGCAGATAAGATTTTAGAATGGATACTCTGCCCTGTCTGCGGAAACAAAACAAGGTTGCAGATACGGGAAGATACGGAACTGAAAACTTTCCCCTCTACTGCCCGAAGTGCAAGCAGGAAAGTTTGATTGAAGCAAAGCATTTACAAATAGCAGTTATTAAAGAGCCAGACGCATAAGACGCAGAGCCGATGAACAAGTGAGCAATCACAAGTTTGTCGGCGTTTTCTTTTTCACATAGGCAGGACAAGCCCACCTAATAAAAAAACGATGTTCGGGTGGGCTGATTTGCTATGCTCTGAATACCCTCTGACTTCGCTTTTTGAAGTTTGGAGGGATTTTTATTGCCTGCAAGTAGCCTTTACCTGCATTTACATAAACCATATCGAGGATGGATGGATAATCTGTTAAAAAAATCCTCGTCAACACATGGGGGCTTTGTACCTCAAAAGTAGAAGTCAAATCTCTACATAATAGAAACAAACTCTCCCTAAACCGTAAAGGTATGACAGCCTTTGCGGTTTTTCTTTTGTCGTTTTTTGCAGAAGCAAGTCGCAAGGCGGTTTCTGGCGTTGGCTGCCGTTCTCCGCCCTCTCCATCTGAATTTTAACAATTTTCAAAATTCAGATTGGAGGAAATTAAAATGGCATATAACCACGGGCGGGAAGAACGCAAATGGCGTATCTGGAAAGAAGCCGAGGAAACGATTTTACGGAAATACGGTGTTGATGAGGATACCATTGAAGAAATCCGTACCTATGACCGAGCAGAGTTTAATTCTAACAGGCGGTTTTGCCGTTGGACAAGCGATTTCGGAGAATACCTTGAGGGAATGATGGATACCGAGCAACAGACAGATATATATTCCGTTGCGGATTTATTGAACGAAATTGAAAACGAAAATCTGTATCGGGCATTACTTACTGTGGACAAGCGTACCCTGCAAATCGTCTTGCTGAAAATGCAGGGCTATTCCACAAAGGAAATCTCGGCAACCACAGGACAGTCCGTAAAATCTATTTACAAGAGGATAGAAAGGCTGAGAAACAAGCTAAGACAATTTAAAGGATAAAGGGAAATTTCTATCTTCCTGCAGGCTATGGGGTGAGAGGTCAAAAACCTCTCGCCCTATTTTTTCGCAGGAGGAAAACATAATGGCATACAGAGTTAAGACATATACACTTCGTGAGAAAGCAGCGGAAAGCGGAACAAGATATTTTATCAGCTTTAAGGATGGGCAAGGCAGCTATCACGAATTGGAAGTATCAGAGCAATTCTTTATTGAGTTTCGGCAGATGGAACGCAGGAACAGAAATCTTCTCCAATGGGACGAACGGCACAGGGAGTTTTCGGAGATTTATGATGAAACGCTGAACAGTCGGGCTTTAAGACTGCCTAAGAGCATAGAGGAACTTATTATTGAACAGGAAAGCTCTGAACTGCTCTATCGTACTATTGCTGACCTACCAGAGATACAAATGCGGCGTTTCCTGCTCTATTATGAGTATGACTATAACTATTATGAAATCGCCGCTATGGAGAACTGCACAGCACAGGCGGTACGGCGGTCTGTCAATATCGCAAGAGAAAAGATAAAGGCACAGATGAAAAATTATCTTTGTGCCTAATAGAAATTATGAAATGCCTTTGTATCTTCGGATATGAAGGCGTTTTATTATATGTTCTCTAATGGAATTTTACAGATGTGAATGAGCAGCATGAAGAAAACAAAAGAAGGAGTTAATTTGAAGAAAAAGAAATTCCTTAGACTGAAGAATACAGGTAGTATCCTTGTGCTTATGGGGCTTTTGATAATTTTTGTAATAGCACTGTACACATTTATCCTGCAAAGTTCTTACACTAAGACTGCCCTTGAAACAGAAATTGCGCGCGATACAGCGAGTGCAGATGCAGTACACAAACTTGTGGATGGAAGAATCGGCAAAGAAGATTTTGATCAAATCAAAGATAAATCTGATGAAAAGAAGCAAATATATAAGGATATTTCTTCATATTTCAATGAAATCAGAACACTGAATTCTACTCGATATATTTACACCGCTACAAAAAATGAAGAAGGAAAACTCGTTTATGTGGTAGATGGTTTGGATTCGGATGCGGATGATGTAAGACACCCTGGAGATTATATTGAGGAAGAAATGGTTCCGTATATTGATAGGGCTATTTCTGGGGAGAATGTGTACTCTCAGGATATCATTGATACAACATGGGGGCCGATTTTTACGGCTTGCTATCCTGTAAGAGCAAATCATGATGGGACAGGAGAAATCATTGGCGCATTTTGCATTGAAATGGATATGCAATCAGCTTATGGAATGGTTGAAGAGACGAATCATATTTCCATCATCTGCGGTTTAGTCGCAGGAGCTGTATTGCTTTTAATTTGTCTATATACCTATTATGTTTACCAGAAAAGCAAGGCAGAAGAGCAAAAACAAAAACAATTATTAATGAACGCCGCTGAGAAAGCAGATGCTGCCAACAAAGCAAAATCTGCGTTTTTGCTTAATATTAGCCATGACATCAGAACGCCGATGAATGCCATTATTGGATTTACAAACATTGCGCTTCACCAGAACACGGTTTCAGATATTCATGATAGCTTGGAGAAAGTTCAAAAAAGTTCGAATCATCTTCTCTCTTTGTTGAATGACGTTTTGGATTTCAGTCGCATTGAAAGCGGAAAAGATATCATTTCACCTGAGCCAGTGGACATTACTCAATTGACAGATAACGTCCAGGCGATTATGAATGGACTTCTTTATAATCGAGATCTTAAGTTTGAAGTACATCGAGAAAGACCAAAGAACCCATATGTCCTTGCGGATGTTACGCGTATTCGAGAAGTTTTGGTGAATCTTCTTGGCAATGCTGTGAAATTCACAAAGGACGGTGGAAAGATTACTTTGGATATCAGCAGTTACCCCGGAACGGATGAGAAACATATCATAATTCGTTATGTTGTTCAAGATAATGGTATTGGCATGAGTGAAGAGTTCCAGAAAGAATTATTCAAGCCGTTTTCACAAGAAGATGATGCTAATGCCAGAACCCAATATAAGGGAACCGGTCTTGGCATGGCCATCACAAAAAAACATATAGATATGATGGGCGGTTCAATTGCTGTTGAGAGCAAAAAAGGTGTAGGTACTACATTCACTGTGGAGATTCCACTGGAGTTGACAGAACAAGTTATTCAATCAAAACAAAAACAACCTCCACATAGAGATTTGACGGGTATTCATGTTCTTATGGCTGAGGATAATGATCTAAATGCTGAACTTGCTACGATAATACTGGAAGATGCTGATATGACCGTAACACGCGCATCAGACGGAAAAGAAGTTGTGGAATTGTTTAAAAATCATCCACGAGACACATACGATCTTATTTTGATGGATATTATGATGCCAAACATGGATGGATACCAAGCAACAAAAGCCATTCGAGCCTTGGGTATAGAGCGGTCCGATGCAGTTACGATTCCAATTATAGCTTTGTCTGCAAATGCTTTTGTAGATGATATTCAGGAATCCCTGGATTCAGGCATGAATGACCATATTTCCAAGCCGATTAACATGGAGGAATTAATCGATACTATCACTAAATACATTAAACACGATTAGGAAAACAAAGAAGTTAATTCTGATGAAAAGTTTGCACTGGTCTTGTCGGATGCGAAAGCGCAAGTTTCCTATGATTATGATACAGGTCGCATCACCACATTTCTTATCAGCACCCAGCACCAGTTTGTTGCTCTCAAACTTTCCCGACGGGAGTCTTCCAACATCCATGTCCGTCTTGATTTCACTGTGATACTGCTCACTTTCTCCGTGGGCATGGTAAAGATCAATGACTGTTTCGTCTGGCAGGGAAGAGTTTGTCCAGTATGTGCCCAGTTCTATATCGGGTACGATAAAATACTGCCCATATCGGTCAATGGTTCTTTCCGTGATCTCATAAATTGTGCGTATTCCGACAGTTTTCTCCTCGTTATCAGAAAGGGAATATGTCACATTCCGGAAGGTCTGTCCGATATAAACAGTTTTCCCATCACGTGGATGCTGGATATTCTGGCAGCATTCCCTGACGGATTCCAGCCATTCTTCTTTACTTTCCTGTCTGGGATTCCGTTTTATGATGAAAGACACATTGTTGTATTTATAGCTTTCTTCCATAAAGATGCCTATGTTTTCAGATGCATCGTTGCCGGAATCCAGCCGGATGAGCAGTGGTTTTTCCGTCAGCTGTCTGCACAGTTCAATGGTCTCTCTCAGGAAATCAGGAGTTTCTTTCTGGCAGTGCTGTTTCCCAATCCGCAGTTCAAGATTGACGAGGTATCCTTCTGTGCCGATATATGCCATAATTGGTGCATATCCGTCAAAACCCTTGTAGGTACGGGATACGCCTTCCTTATTGGATTTCGAATTGTCAAAGGGGGTTACATCAATATCGACAGGAACAAAGCCGTTATCCAGGGCTGTCGGCTCTATGTGCATTTCACGCAGCATGTCGACATTTGCCTGCTGGATGTCTTTGCGCAGGGAATCCCCGATCATGTCAAAACGCTGACGGAGTGTTTCGGCGGAAGGAATCGCATAGGAGATGCCTAATGCGTATTTGTAGTAGTCAGGGTCATCCATCATTTCACGGACAGCCTCATACTGGGGTTTTCCCTGACAGAGCATACCAATATAGGTGAGGAGCACGTCTTCATTTTTTATCTGTTTCTGCAGATAATCTTTTGAAATTGGAGCACGGTTGATTTTTTTAACAAAACTGCTTTTTCCAAGTATTTGCCCTACGAATACCAGACCACTGGGAGTAATGAGCCGCTCATCGCTGAATTCAATGTGTATTTTCTTCATTGCACTGCCTCCGCCTATCTTTTGATACTTTCATTATACAGGATAATGCATGATGATACAGTAAAAAAACAAAATTTTGTTTAACCTAGTGGGTGAAATAAAATGTATTGCGAAAATCAGTTTCCAGCAGGTATTATTGCTGAAAAAAAGGGATGTAACACTATGGTAAGTTTCACGGAATAAGGTGGATTTTCATTGACACATATAACACCTTACAATACAATAAAAGCAAATATATAGCTTATAAAGGAGGTTCCTTAATGACGAAAAAAATAACCGCAATATTCTTGGCATTGTGCATGGCAATCTCCGTTTGGCCGATGACCATTCAGGCGGCATCAAAGCCCGATATTAAAGTTGGCGACTATGTTAAAATGGGCGCGTATAACAATGCCTCAATTCTTTGGCGATGTGTAAGCATTGACAATAACGGACCGCTTATGCTTGCAGACAAAATTGTTGACACCCTTGCATATGATGCCAAAACAAATGACAACAGCAATTCAAAATCACACAGCAGAAGCTATAAGCGTGATGATTACGGTTCTAACTATTGGAAAGACAGCAATATGCGTTCTTGGTTAAATTCGACCGCAGCTGAAGGCAAAGTCGATTGGCTTTGCGGCAACCCTCCGAAAGACGGATATGTAAGCGGTGTGGGAGCGTACAACGAAAAAGCGGGTTTTCTCAACGCTTTTTCAAAATCTGAAATTGCGGCAATGAAAACCGTTACCCAGCGTTCTCTCGTTTCTCATCCCGAATACAACAAGGGCATAGTTGATGGAGACGCAAATTCGGATTTGTTATACTACACCGATATTTCGGAAGCGGTGGCAAACTACGACAGTTCATATTTTGAAACTACAACCGAAAAGGTTTTTCTTCTTGATGTAAAGCAGGCTAATGCCGTGTGGAAAAATCTCAAAGGTTATTATGTTGCGTATAATAATGACGGTATGGCTTGGCCTTATTGGCTTCGCACTCCTGTTACCGATTGCAATCACGATATGCGTTATATCAGTTCATCGGGTCAGGTCGGTCGTTATGCTCCGTGGTATTCCGATTTGGGCGTAAGACCTGCATTTTATCTCGATTCCGAATATTTTGTTACAACTTCCGGCAGCGGCTCACAAAGCAGTCCTTATATCGGCTCTGCTCCAAATAAGCAAGAGGATGATTATACAATTTCGGAACCTGCCGAGGACGCAAATCCCGATTGGAATGTCAGCACCGAGCAAAGCATTCAGCTCACCCTCGGCCCGTGGTATTCAAATGACGGAAAATATTCTAATCCTACCATCCCTGTTTATACCATCCAAAAAACACGCAGCGACACGGAAAATATGGTTGTTGTCGTTTGCGGCGAGGGATACACAAAAAGTCAGCAGGGCAAATTCATCAATGATGTCAAACGACTTTGGCAGGACGCTATGAAATATGAACCGTATCGCAGTTATGCCGACAGATTCAATGTTTACGCTCTTTGCACAGCTTCCGAATCGACTTTTGACAATGGTGGAAGCACCTTCTTTGATGTTATAGTCGACAAATATAATTCGCCTGTTATTTCTAATAATCTCCACGGAAGTCAGTGGAAAAATCATATTTTTGAGAGATGTATCGGTCCTGAATTTATCGAGAAAATTCACGATGCTCATATCAAAAAAAAGTGTGATCCAAACACAATTCCGTCCGGTTCGGAATATGAGCCTTATTATTATGTTCACGATTATATTGCTCAGTTCGCTATGGTTGTAAACACAAAATCAGATTTCGGCGGTGCTTATAATAACCGTGAATACGGCTTCCATTATTTCATTTCGCCATCAGACAGTAATCGTGCGTCAAAAACTTTTGCACACGAGTTTGGACACGGTTTGCTCGGTCTCGGTGATGAATACAGTAACGGATATTTGCTTGACGATAAGGAACTTAAATCACTCAATCTTTCCTCGGTTGAAGACCCGGAAAAGATAAAATGGCGACAGCTTTTAGGTTTTAGAAACACATATACCTGCCGCAATGCTTACGGCTCAAAAATGCTTGTTTCAAGTTATGAGTGCATAATGAGAGACACAAACTATCAATTCTGTGAGGTTTGCCGTTTGCAGGGCTTCAAGCGAATGTCTCAGCTTGTTAAGGATGTAGACCTTTATGTTGCAACTCCCGAGGTTAAGGAATATACGGGCGCTTATTCAAAGCCGTCTGATTTTACCGACCTTGAAACAAGTTCATATTATAATTACACATATAATCGCAATGACCGACTTTTGAGCGGCAACAGCAAAAGCAGATTTAATACTAATATGAACGGTAAAAAAATCGAGCTTAGAACTGTTATTCAAAACATTTCAGATAAAAATGCACGACAATTAAAATTCAAAATGTGGATTAAGCACTCCGACGGAAGCGTTGCGACCGATTCATCGGGGAATCCGCTTCAAACAGTACAAACCTTTGACATTCCTGTTTGGAATGATAAGGCAAATTTCTGGCCGCTCGGTGCTTTGGATCACATCAAAAGCGACTTTAATTCAGGCTTAAAGAGTTGCTCGCTTATTTATCAAATTCCGTCTGATGCACAGCTTAAGAGCGGCGATACCGTGGCATTTCAGGTGCTCGATGAAAACGGAAATGTGCTTGCAGACGACAATACGGAAACACAGCGCTACACAACCGTTTCAATTCAGTATAAATTTGAGGACGGCTCTGAAATTCCAAACACTGCCGGCGGAACATTTACCGTGCCATACGGCACAAAGCTTGATTTAACACCGGCAAAAACACTTTATGATTATGAATTTATAAAGGTTGACGGCTTGAATAAGCCTATTGTTTCGGACGGAACGGTTGTTACATATTATTACAAAAATAAAAACGAAGAACACACTCACAATCTGACTTTGGTTGCTGCGAAAGCTGCCACCTGCACAGAGGGCGGTAAGGAAGCATACTACAAGTGCGAAGGTTGTGGCAAGTTCTATGAAGATGTACTCGGTACAAAGGAAATAACCGACCTTGCATCTTGGGGCAATATTGCTAAGATTGCCCACACCACAAAGCAAACCGTAACAAAGGCAACCCCAACAGCAAACGGCAAGATAGTAAATTACTGTTCGGTATGTAAGAAAACTCTTTCAACGACAGTAATTCCAAAGGCATCAAGCATAAAGCTTAAAGCAACATCATTAACATATAACGGAAAGGTTAGAACACCTAAGGTTATTGTTAAGGACAGAACAGGAAAGACACTTGTTAAGAATACTGACTATACTGTGTCTTATGCAAAAGGCAGAAAGTATGTTGGCAAGTACGCAGTAAAGATTACCTTTAAGGGTAAATACAGCGGAACAAAGACGCTTTATTTCACAATCAAGCCAAAGGCAACAAGTATTTCCTCACTTAAAGCAGGTTCAAAGAAGTTTACAGTAAAGTGGAAGAAGCAGGCTACACAGACAACAGGCTATCAGGTACAGTACAGTGCCTCAAGTAAATTCAGCAAGGCTAAGACCGTAACAGTAGGCAAGAATACAACAGTATCAAAGAAAATTTCAAAGCTTTCGGGCAAGAAAAAGTATTATGTAAGAGTTCGCACCTATAAGACAGTTAAGATTAACGGCAAATCCATAAGGATTTATTCAGGCTGGTCAAAAGCTAAGACTGTTACAACAAAGAAATAAAAACTATACCGTAACCTTTGATTCTGCCGGTGGCTCTGCAGTAACGACTCAGACTATCGAAGAAGGTCAGAAGGCAACCAAACCTGCCGCTCCTACCAAGTCTGACGATACCACCAAGCCTTCGGATGATGTTCAGAATCCGCAGACCGGCGACAACAGTATGAGTGGCTGTGGATCGCTCTGCTGTTCGTCAGCGGCTTCGGAGTTGTGACAACTACTGTTTATACTAAATTAGACGAAGCAATTTCTGATGCTGTTAAAACTGGGAAAATCACTCAAGAAGAAGCGAACGCAGCTTACAAATAAATATACGAGGCTTGTCCTAAAAAAGACGAGCTCAAAATGACAATGAAACTGTCACTCTCTGGAGACACTAGGAGTGACAGTATAATCATCATAAATAAAATGAATCTTCGGCATCAACCCACATCTGCATAGTTCCATCAAGGTATAGTCTTGCATATTCAAGTGGTTCATCAATAGCAAGTGCATTTAATGCACAATCTAATCTGGGTGTTGTTTTTAAATTCTTTTCTGCTTCCCAGCAGTCAATGCGGAGCATATAGCCAGCAGAAGTATAAACATCAATGCTGTTGCGTTGTGGATTGTATTCTGCAAATATTGTTCTCATCGTATCAAATCTCCTTATCATTCAATCAATCATTTGTTACAAAAATCAGAAGCATTTCAATCAGTTCACCATGTCGTTTTTATTTTGTGTTATACTGTTTTAGAGGATTTTCTTTTCCTTGTATTTTCCCTTATCAGGGTTCATAAATCCATATGGGAAGATATAACATAAGGGAAAGTCTAAGGGAAAGATCACCTGCGACAAACTTAGTGTTTTCAAGGGATTCAGAGATATTTGATAATAAAATATAACAATTATTAAATCCCTTGGAATACATGAAATCTCAATTTAAGTTTGATGGACTATACTCGGCGTAGATATCAGAATGAGAGCGAGGGAAAATGCATGGATATGTTACAGTTGATGAAGGAGAGGCACAGTGTGCGGCAATATAAAGATAAGCCAATCGAGCAGGAGAAACGTGCGGAGATCGACAGGCTTATCTCTGAGATAAATTTTGAGAGCGGACTGAGTATGCAGGCGGTCTACGATGAGCCGAACTGTTTTGATTCGTTTATGGCGCATTACGGCAAATTCACAAATGTTTCTAATTATATAGCGATAGTTGGCGCGAAGAACGACCAGGAAAAGGCCGGCTACTACGGTGAAAAGCTGGTGCTTGGATGTCAGGAACTTGGACTTAACACATGCTGGGTTGCAATGTCACATGGTAAGACCAGGGCAGTCATAGGCAAAGGACAGAAACTGCTGATAGTGATTGCCCTTGGGTATGGTGAGAATCAGGGTGTTGCACACAAGAGCAAAGATATATCAGAAATCAGCAGTGCAGATGTGGAGACAGACTGGTTCACGAAGGGGATGGAGGCGGTGTGTCTGGCACCGACAGCGGTGAACCAGCAGAAGTTCATGTTTGAGCTGAAAGATGAGATGGTGACAGCGAAAGCTCCGAGAGGAATCTGCACGAAGATAGATCTTGGAATTGCCAAATACCACTTTGAGGCTGGGAGTGGACACAAAATCTTCACAAAATAATTAGCACTCACCTCTTGACAGTGCTAACAGCTGGGTGTATAACATAGTCAAAGATAAGGAAAGGGATTAGAAAGAAGAGAAAGAATCCCGAAAGTTTATCTTGATAATTATTTTGAAAGTAACAGTAAACAAAAAGTCTAAGTGCCTTGGGGTTTCATAAGAAACCACAATTTCCGACACTTGTTTGAGATTGAAAGGAGAAATGACTTATGTTACCTAGTATTTTTGGAGAAGATTTATTTGATGATTGGATGAATGACTATTTCCCATTTGGAAGGGATTTTGACAAGGAGTTTAGCAAAGCGTTAGCACCTACCGAGCGTGCGCTGTATGGTAAGCATGCAAAGAACATGATGAAGACCGATGTCCGTGAGACAGATGATTCATATGAAGTAGATATGGATCTCCCAGGATTCAAGAAAGATGAAGTAAAGGTTCAGCTTGCTGATGGTTACCTGACAATTGAGGCTGCAAAGGGTCTGGATAAGGACGAAAAGGACAAGAAGAGCGGCAAGTATATCAGGCGTGAGCGTTATGCCGGCAGCATGAGCAGAAGCTTCTATGTCGGTGAGGGAGTTACCCAGGAAGACATTCATGCAAAGTATGAACATGGCGTACTGAAACTGTCGATTCCTAAGAAGGAAGAGCAGAAGAAAGTAGAGAAGAGTAATTACATCGCAATCGAATAATGTAAGAAATGCGTAATTACTTAATAACAGATGACTAATATTCGTAGAGCCCTCCGTGTATCTGCAAGGTGCAGGTATGCGGGGGGCTCTTTTGCTTGTCTGTTCCAGGGACAATCCTCATGACAAAAGAAACGTCCCCATTAAAGTATCAGCCATGAAAATAATATGACAGCCAAAGGCATGGTTATGATACAGAACAAAGTAGTAAATACATTTAAAAGACTGGAGTATGTTGCATCTTTGTTATATACCTGAACCATCTGGGTGATTGTTGAAGCTGATGGCGTGATGGAGGCAAGGTATACTATGAGTAGTAAGGTTCTTCCGTCTGGAATAAATTCGTATACATGACTTACACACATTATAAGCAGCAAAATAGTAGGCCAGATAACGAGTCTGATGGCAGAGAAAAGGTATAGTTTTGCATTCTTCAGGCTGGCCAGAATCGGCGAATCAGCCATCAGCATACCAGTTACTATCATGCTTAGAGGTGCAAGCATATTCCCGATGTCATTTATCGGTGCAAGGATGACGGCTGGCAGTTTTATCTTGCAGAAAAATAGCAGGAGACCTGCTATTATGGCTAATACATTTATATTGGATATTATCTTTTTCCATTCCAGGTGTGGCTTTTCGGAGAGCATTGTGCTGCAGTGTGTCCAGAGAAATATCAGTTGTACAGACATAAATGCGCATGAATACAGTACATAGTCGGAACCCAGAATAGCACTTACAAGTGGGATAATCATATTTCCCGAGTTGGAATACATGACGGTTGCACATTCAACTGGGGTCCAGTGCCAAAATTTCCTTCCGATATTTATAAAAATCAACAGCAGAACATGTATAATGACCGCAATGACAGCGGAAAATAACAGTCCCTGCAGTTTTTCTTTTGTAAAATCGATCTCAAATGAACCGATTATGGCGCAGGGCATCACCAGGTATACCACGATGATAGATAATATCCGGCTGTCAGATGATTTTAAGATATTTTTGTTGACAAGAATAAAACCAAGCAGGATCATAATAAAAAAGTTAATAAGCTTTCCGAGCAAAATTATACTTATCTGCATAGCGATTACCTCTTTTCGTTTCTGTATTATAATACTATTCCTCTAAAAAAACATCCCTGAATGCTGACTTGTCAAAAATGAATGAATGCGATAAAATATGTGCAATTTGTAGAGAACTTGTAAATAGCATCCAAAATAAGGAGAGATGACATACTATGAATTCGCGTAAAAACCATAACAAAAAGCTTATGTTGCCGGTTCTCATTTTTCTGGTTGGCTGTCTGGTTTTGACAGTAGTTTTATATCATTCATATAGATCAAATTATAAACAGGTACGGAATGTCACAGCGCTTAATGCCACAACATATGCAGAACGACTACAGAATGACATGAACCGTGGAGTTGCAATTACAGATACACTTGAAGAGATAGCAATCAGCGAAAATGGGAAAATTGACAATTTTCAAAAAGTTGCTCGGGATCTGATGGCAGATTTTATTCAGAGCATACAGATTGCGCCTGACGGTGTTGTCACAGATATATATCCGGAGGCAGGGAATGAAGCTGGAAAGATAGATTTGATGCATGATGAAAGTCGTGGAGAGATATGCCGCTATGGAAGAGATAAAAATATAGTCACGATGCAGGGTCCTTTTGATTTAAAACAGGGGGGGCAGGGCATTGCGATTAGAAATCCTGTATATCTGGAGGGGGCAGATGGCTCTCCAGTATTTTGGGGATTTACCATAGTAATTATACGTGTTCCGGAGATATTTACAGAATCAATTCAGGCACTCACAAAATTCGGTTATGATTACTCCCTGACAAAGACAGTTTCCCCTTTGTCTGATGATACAGAGATAGTATCATCATCCGGCAATATTATGAAGAATCCGATTACATTTGAGTTTGAATTTTGCGGCAGTCTATTTGATTTTGAGATAATGCCTGCTGATGGCTGGAGTCATGGGTGGAATGTATTTCCGCAGCTGTTTTTGGGAATATGTGTTATTTTGCTCTTAACTGGATTAACGGTGGTCATCCTTGTGATTGAGAGACATCGAGATACATTAAAAAAAATGGCGATAACAGATCCGCTGACCGGACTCTTGAATCGTAAGGGGTTTGACGAACAGCTCAAAAAGGTTATGCAGGGCGATCTTCATATTCATTGCGTGGGTATACAGATGGATATTGATGATTTTAAATTTATAAATGATATGTATGGTCATGTAGTTGGAGATGCCGCACTGAAAAGTCTTGCACAGGACATGCAGAGCTATTTCAATGATAATTCTATTATTTGCAGAAATGGCGGTGATGAGTTCTCCGCCATTCTGGTTGACACAACAGAGGAAGAGGCAAGAAAGAAAATAGAACAATTTACTCTTCAGCCACGGCATATAACATATAATGGTGGGGAGCATCCATTTTACATTTCTCTTGGGTATGCAGAATATCCAAAAGATTGTGAAGATGTTTCGGAGCTTATCAGATGCGCGGATATGGCACTTTACGCGGTAAAACTTCATGGAAAGAATAATTGCAGTCCTTATCGAGGAGCTTATAAGATGCAGCACAGAAGCCAGCTTGGATTTGCACTTCAGGATGTATCAAAGAATCTTCCGGGAGCTTTCCTTATATATATAGCTGATCCTGAAAATGATAATATTTTATTTGCAAATCGTGAACTGATAGAATTTGCTGGCTGCAGGGATTTTGATGATTTTCTTGATTACACAGATCATAGATTCAGAAACCTGGTCCATCCAGACGAACGGGATTCTGTTGAGACCAGCATCTGGAAACAGATTGATGCAAAGACCAGTGGAAATAATGACTATGTAAGGTTCCATTTTGCAAAAAAAGATGGAACATATCTTCCTGTTCTTGATCACGGAAGAATAGTGGAAAACCGTTATTATGGAAATGTATTCTACGTTTTGATCATGGACTGCGCTCTGGTTGAATCTTATTATGATAACAAAACAGGTCTGGAAACTGTGCCAGAATAGCGGATTGGCTATTACAGGAATAGGACACAAAATCTTCACAAAAGAATTAGCACTCACCTATTGACAATGCTAACAACTAGGTGTATAACATAGTCAAAGATAAGGAAAGGGATTAGAAAGAAGAGAAAGAATCCCGAAAGTTTATCTTGATAATTATTTTGAAAGTAACAGTAAACAAAAAGTCTAAGTGCCTTGGGGTTTCATAAGAAACCACAATTTCCGACACTTGTTTGAGATTGAAAGGAGAAATGACTTATGTTACCTAGTATTTTTGGAGAAGATTTATTTGATGATTGGATGAATGACTATTTCCCATTTGGAAGGGATTTTGACAAGGAGTTTAGCAAAGCGTTAGCACCTACCGAGCGTGCGCTGTATGGTAAGCATGCAAAGAACATGATGAAGACCGATGTCCGTGAGACAGATGATTCATATGAAGTAGATATGGATCTCCCAGGATTCAAGAAAGATGAAGTAAAGGTTCAGCTTGCTGATGGTTACCTGACAATTGAGGCTGCAAAGGGTCTGGATAAGGACGAAAAGGACAAGAAGAGCGGCAAGTATATCAGGCGTGAGCGTTATGCCGGCAGCATGAGCAGAAGCTTCTATGTCGGTGAGGGAGTTACCCAGGAAGACATTCATGCAAAGTATGAACATGGCGTACTGAAACTGTCGATTCCTAAGAAGGAAGAGCAGAAGAAAGTAGAGAAGAGTAATTACATCGCAATCGAATAATGTAAGAAATGCGTAATTACTTAATAACAGATGACTAATATTCGTAGAGCCCTCCGTGTATCTGCAAGGTGCAGGTATGCGGGGGGCTTTTTTGCGTTTTGCAATTAGATGTAAATGAGCATTGTTCCAGTGAAAGTGGAAAAATATTATGACTATTTTGGCTGGAATATTGTAAATGTTGGTAAACTTTTTCATTGATATTTACACAGAATATCTCTAAAAATGTTGAAATGGCATTTGATTTATTTGATAATAGTGATTGAGGCTGTTGAGGGAGGACAAGCGGTGAAACGTTATTTAATAAAGGGGGATTTATATGTTCGATTTTCAGCAAATGTATAGAGAAAAGCTGCGTACACCGGAGGCTGCGGTGGAGTGTGTCAAGGATGGAGACTGGGTCGATTACACATCGTCCCTTGGAAAACCTGTACTACTTGACAGGGCATTGGCAAAGCGGAGAGATGAGCTGCACGATGTGAAGATCAGGGGTAATCTGATGGCTGGGCCTATAGAGGTTGCAGAGTGCGATGACAATCAGGAGCATTTTGTGTATCACAGCTGGCACTGTTCGCAGTATGAGAGAAAGCTGTGCGATGAGGGCAAATGCTATTATATACCGATGGTGTTCCACAATAATGCGGCTTACTATGAGTATTTCCTCCATGTAAATGTGGTCATGGTGTCGGTGGGACCTATGGACAAGCATGGTTATTTTAACTTCTCGGTGAATACCGGTGTGGCTGCCCCTATTGCCAGGAAGGCGGACATCGTGATAGTTGAGGTGAATGAGCACATGCCTAAGATACGCGGTGGATATGACGAGTGTATTCACATATCGGATGTGGATATGATCGTAGAGGGGGAGCACGAGCCATTTGCAGATGTGAAAACACAGGCACCGCGGGAGGTTGACCGGAAGATAGCGGAGCTGCTTATTCCGTATATTGTGGATGGTTCAACACTACAGCTCGGTATCGGAGGAATGCCAAATGCGGTGGGTGAGATGCTGGCTCAGTCGGATCTCAAGGATCTTGCCATGCACACGGAGCTCTGCTCGGATGCATATCTAGCCCTGTACAAAGCGGGCAAGCTGACAAATAAATACAAGAACATAGATCGTGGAAAAGGCGTATTTGGCTGTGCCATCGGTTCAAATGAGCTGTATGAGTGGCTGGACGACAATCCGGGAATCGCCGCATATCCACTTGAGTATGTGAACAGGCCATATGTCATATCGCAGATAGACAACATGGTGTCCATAAACAGCTGCGTGGCTGTGGATCTGTACGGACAGGTTGCGGCGGAGAGCAGTGGTTCACGCCAGATCAGTGGAACCGGCGGACAGCTCGATTTCCTGATCGGAGCATCGGGCTCCCGTGGCGGCAAGGCGTTTATCTGCATGAGTTCCACACACACCGACAGGAATGGGGTGAAGCATTCCAGGGTAAAACCGCAGTTCAATGGAGATATCATCACCTCGCCGAGAAGTCAGGTGTACTTTCTGGCGACAGAGTACGGTGTGATAAACCTTGAAGGACGATCCACATGGGAGAGAGCGGAGGCTCTGATATCCATAGCCCATCCTGATTTCCGGGACATGCTGATAAAGGAGGCACAGGAGAGAAAGATCTGGCGGAGGTCGAATAAGAGATGAGAAGATCATGGCATTATAAAAGTGGGGCTGCGAATGAAAGGAAAATCTAAAAAACAAAAAAGTAGAAATACGAAAAAGCAGAAATATATAAAATTGGCAATTACTCTGAGCATAGTTATTGTCATAATATTGTTCTGCAATTTTCAGAACAAACACCTTGAAACCACACATTATACATATGCGGCAGAGCAGCTTGACGCAGATCTTGAGGGATATCGCATAGTCCAGATATCGGATCTGCACAATGCAAAGTTTGGCAAGAATAACCAGAAACTGGTGGGCAGGATAAGAGAATGTGAACCTGATATGATCGTCCTGACCGGAGATCTTGTGGACTCAAATCACACAAATGTAGACCGCGCAGTCCAATTTGTGGATGAGATCGTGAAAATATGTCCGGTATACTATGTCACAGGCAATCATGAATATTGGCTTGAGAAATCTGAATATGACGAGCTTATGGATGGGCTTATAGGTGCCGGGGTGGTTATTCTGGATGATCAGGTTGTGGAGATATCCATGGGTGATGCAAAGTTCAGGCTGGTTGGGCTGGACGATAAAAGTCTTGCGGATGGAACACTGGAGGCGTTGCTTAGTGACGAAAGTATTAGGAATGATCAAGCTGAACAGAAGGAAGAGACCGCTGATAATGAAGACTCTGGGGAAAAAGAGCTCACGGTCGTTCTTGCACATGAGCCACAATACCTTGTCAGGTATGCCGACACCGGTGTTGATCTCGTGCTTTCCGGACATGCCCACGGCGGACAGTTCAGACTGCCGTTTGTCGGCGGGATAGTGGCTCCGGATCAGGGATTTCTTCCCAAATATACAGCAGGTGAATATTATATGAATGGCACCGAGATGATAGTCAGCCGAGGCCTTGGCAACAGTGTGATTCCGGTGAGGCTGTTTAACTTCCCGGAGATAGTATGCGTGGAGCTGGTGGGGAAGCATTAGTTATTGTGAGAAAGTTAATGTAGATAAGAAAATGATGTACATAAAAGATCGTGGGAAGATTTTGAGTAGGGATCTTCTCACGACCTTTTAATATATTAGGATTTATTTTTCTCAGCCTTCTAGCTATCGCAGCCTTTCATCCACCTCAACCTTGAAAGGAAGCTTGTTCAGAATGTCATGTTCAAGATCAATTCCCGGGTACACCTCAATGAGCTTAAGTCCCTTTTCAGTGAGCTCAAATACGCATCGTTCTGTGACGTATATAACCCTCTGCCTGTTTGCCAGCGCACGTTTTCCTGAGAAACTGATGCTTCTGACATCGTTTACGAACTTAGGAATGCTTCCCTCGTTTTTGATGGTCACGATGCCGTCATTGTCCTCCACGGCAAGCCCCTTCGTGTCAAATGTGAGACAGAATACAACGGTTGCGGTCTTGGCGGTGATATTTGCAAATCCACCTACACCGGCAAATGCGCCAGGGCCCTTGTGGGCATTTACATTCCCGAACCTGTCAACCTCGATCCCGCCCATGAAACAGATATCAAGACCGCCATTGTTGTAGAGATCAAACTGGTTTGCCATGTCATAGATGGAGTCCGCGCCAATGACAGCGCCGAACACCTTGCCCGATGCAGGAAATCCGCCTACACCTCCGGATTCTACGGTCAGGGTTATCTTGTCCAGAATACCGTTCTCTCTGGCATACTTGGATACAGTCTCCGGAATTCCAACACCTATGTTGACTATATCGTCCGGTTTTAATTCCAGAGCGGCCCTTCTTCCAATGATCTCTGCGCTTGTATTGACGACATTCTTTGTCTTGGTACGACCGGAAAGCATCTCAGCCCAGTCCTGCCACTGTGAATATGGAATCTCAAAACTTCCTGTCAGGGATTCGTATGATGCGTGTCTTGGCTCCGGCGGTATCTCAACGATAGCGTCAACCAGACATCCCGGAATAATGGTATTGTGAGGTCTTGATGGCCTTGCCACAAGTCTGTCAACCTGCACGATGACCTTTCCGCCATTTGCCTTTACAGCCTGACAGATGGACAGCGCATCTCCTGCGGTAAACAGATCCTCAAATGAGATGTTGCCCTTGCGGTCGGCAGCAGTTCCCTTGATGATAGCCACGTTGATAAGCGGCAGCTTGTAGTAGAGGAATTCCTCACCGTCCAGCTCGACGTATTTAACAAGTGAGTCATCCTTTGATATGTTGTTGATTCCCGGTCCCTCAAGTCTAGGATCGACAAATATATCGAGACCGACCTTGGAGAGTGCTCCCGGAAGTCCGCCGGCCTGTGCACGAATTGCGTGTGAGATACAGCCGAGTGGGAGATTGTATGCCTCAAATCTGTCCTCAAGGACAAGCTTCTTGGTGCTGTACATGGCTCCGAAATGTCCACAGATGATCTTGTCAACTGCGCCGTCTCTTATGTATCCCTCTGCCGCCTTGTTCTCATCCCACGCGCCAAAGCCCGCGCTTGATATAGCGGTGAGGTGCTTCGGCGAACCTGTCCTCTGGTATCTTTTATATAATGCCTCGTGAAGCTCGATTGGAATATCTATGCCGAGAAATGAGTTGAGTGCGATCACATCTCCGTCATTTATAAGATCCATTGCCTCGTCGGCTGTCATTATCTGGTACATTTGTTCTATCCTTTCGTTTATATAAAAATCAATCAAAATCTGCTATGAATTTATTAGCAGGTTACAATATGATAACATTCTTTGTAAGAGTTCTGTATCCTTGTTCTGACATAAATCAACAAGGGCAAAGAGCTCAGGATTCTTGTTTTTGTCAATTACGATTTGTGTCGCGGCCGGAGAATCCGAAAGACCGGTCAAATATTCAACAGATGTGTTAAAACATTGAGCAATAATTTCCAGCGTTTGCTGAGATGGGACTCTCTCTCCGTACTCATATCTGCAATATCCTATTTTGGAAAGATTGAGTCTCCTGGATGCTTCAGCCATAGTAATTCCCATATTTTCTCTCACAAATTTTAATCGTTCTGGAATTAATTTAGCAGACATTATTATTCCTCCTAGACTAAATATTGACAGTAACCATTGGATAATATAAAATAGATATATCCAATGGTTACTATACAACAAATAATAGCCTTATTCAACATTTAATATAGAATAGAGGGAGATATATAATATGCGAAATGAGGACAAGTTAATAAAAGTAGCACATTATAACACTAAACTCAATTCAGTATTAGGTTTTGATTATAGTGCTTTTACAATTTATAGATCTAAGGGATTGTTGACACATCTTATTAAAAGAAAGCATTTTGTTGCTGCAAAATACATTGATCGTTTAGATGATATAATTAGTCATCCAGACTATGCAGGATGTTATAATGGAAATATAGAGTTGGTTAAATGTTATAATGACAATATTTTTGTTTCAATCAAATTAGATGAAAAGGAATCAAAATATTATATTGCTACAGTATTTGATGTAAAAAAAGGAAAAATAGATTCATATGTAAAGTCAGGCAGATTGGTGCCGATATGTAGTAATATATTTGGTTAGATAAGATATCTTGACTTTATCGGTAAGCAATGGTATCATCATTGTATACATTTGACAAGCAGGAAAGGCACCCTGCGCTCCCTCGGGAACCTGATATGATGGATACGCCGCCCATCCAAATGTAAACATTAAATACTTAAAAATGTCAGATAAATATGAGCAATGATTTGGAGCTTATATCTATCTGACATTTTTAATTTGCGTCAGCAACGAGCTAAAGCGTGCTGCTCCTTGTTCCCTAATCAGGATATTTGATCAGATCGTACATCTTACCATAAGCGCCCATATAGCGCACGCCCTCAAGCTCCATGCCGAGATGCATGTATTTGTCGCACTTCGACTTGGCATCAGTCTCAAGGATGACTGGAACGTGCAACCTGTTTCCCTCAGAGAAGGCCATGTCAAGAACTTTCCTCATGTATCCCTGTCCCTGGTATTGTTCGCGGACGCAGACCATGCCGACGAATATAAAATCTTTCTTCTCTTTCTTCATTCGATCCTGAAGGGATTTTCCTCCCTTGGACAGAGCTTTTCCCATGCGGATCATTTCTTTAAGGCTCATATTGCGAAACAGAGCTTTGAGGATAGCCATGCCAGCTTTGAGATTCATTTTTTGTCCCGGCAGGGTATAGGCGATATACCCCTCGCCGCGTTCGCTAGTCGCGTAGAGCATTTGTCCCTCAAATGCCATACGAACGTAGCCGGCTATGTAATTTGCCACTGCCTCTTTGCTGCTGTAGAACACGCCCATACCTGTTTCTTGCCCGTAGTCGTAATATCCAAACGCATGGCCGATATCCTCGGCTGCCTGTTCATCCCATTTTGTTATCTTCATAGCATTTTCTCCGTTCAATAATTGTATTGTAATTTCTAATTCCACCCATGCAGTTAGATGCATCTAACCATAATTATATTATCATATATATAGTGAAAATGAAACAATGATCTCATTCAGGATGACATGATAGAAATATATGAAGATATGAAGGATGTCGATGTCATAGTGTTTACATATGGAATATCACTACTAAAACAATACATTTGTATTGAATTGGCATAAATTAAGTATTATAATTTATAAAGAAGCGGTGGAGTTGCATATTATTAATACTAGGAGGTGCATGAGAATGGCAAGCACAATACAGGTAAGGGTAGACAATGATCTTAAGTCAAAATCAGATAAATTATTTCATGATCTTGGAACAGATACTACGACAGCTATAAGAATTTTTCTTACCCAGGCAGTTGCAAATAATGGATTTCCATTTGAGATAAAAAGGGTTGTTACAGATCCATATGTGGCAATGACAGAGGAACAGATGATAGACAAACTGGCGAAGTCAAGACAACATGCTGAAAAAGGTGAATGTCGTGATGCTGATGTTGTGATAGATGATATGAGGGCAAAATGATACAGAACAATCCGTAGAGCTATGAACATTAAAGAGTGGGAAGCGATGAGCTTCCCACCTTTTTGTGTATTTAAAACTTTGTAAAACTAACTCAAAAGCGTTATATAAATTCCCGTAAGTATCGCAGTCGTTATAACTTCGCAGATATTTGCGCCCAGGGCGTAATCGAGAATAAATGCTGAGGGGTCAGCCTTTGACGCCGCTTTCTGGGCGACCTTTGCGGTTGAAGGTACGCATGACACTCCGGCAATACCGACAGTAGGGTTGAAGTTACCCCGCTTGAAGAGGTATACGATGTAGCCTCCGACTATTCCGCCGATACCTGAGAGGAGCAGAGCAAGCATTCCAAGGATCAGGAGCTTGAGCACCTGTTCATTCAGGAACCAGCTTTTGTTTGGATGTGATCTTGCTTTTTCTCTGTTCCCTGACGATGGCTTTGCCCCTCACGCTCTTTGGTATGAGCAGCTTGAGTGATGCAAATAAAACCATAGGTCCGTCCGCACCGCCGATGATGGAGACTGCGGCTGACGAACCGGCATCAAGGCCCGTTGCTGAATGTGAGTGTGTATATCTGCTGCAGAAAATCTATCTGCATATATTTCATCAGGTCATCGGTGGATGAAAGCGGGGGATTGATGATCAGATTTCCTGTCTGGTTATTTTCAAGGAACAGGACACCGGCACAGTCAAGAAGCTCTTCGAAGCCTTTGGCATTTTGTCTTCTCCTGGTAAGCTGTTCGCCGGTTTTTACATTGTAGACTATATTTGCCTCTATAATCCGATTTGCATCGGGGGTCTTTATGTCCCCGCTTTCAAGGGATGACTCGGCATGGCTGTCAGCTCCTTTTTGCTAATAACACCCACAATATATCCAATTGAGAAAATGGTGTCAATGAACCGCGGGGGAATTGGGGGTATCTGAACCATATCTTTGCCGAGGGGCAGTACGCTTTCCCGGTTAATATGCGAGTACCTAATCTTCACAAAATCTTCACAAAATAATTAGCACTCACCTCTTGACATTGCTAGCATAGAGGACTATAACATAGTCAAAGATAAGAAAAGGATAGCACAACCGGTGGTGCAGATGACCGTTCGGCATATGCACTGCAGATTTCTGTTATATAACATTTTAGGAAAACAGAAAGGAAGTGTTCAAAATGGATAAGAACCCAAAGCATCCATTGAAGAAAAAGAAAGTAGTTCAGAAGGTATATGCGACAGCAAATCATAACGCTGCAGCAGCTGAAGAACCGGCTACACCAAAGTCAAAAAAGCATAAATAGTATATGAGACAAAGGTCCCCTGTATCTGCATCAGGCAGGTATGGGGGACTTTTTTGTCGTGGGAACAGCAATATATAAATTTAATTTCTGAATATGGGGTTACTGATGTATAATATATATAACAAATATTTATGGGATACATTGTCGGACTTGACAGACTGATATATTTTCGAACTAAAATATATTGAGTGTTGATGGGATAATAGATTTGGGACACATGGGGAATATGAAAAATATGGAGAATGCGGAAGGAACGGAAACAACAGATAAGGTCAGAAAAACGGGTAAGCTGGATGAGAAGCTTTTGCCGCCGGACAAGCTTGTACTGCCTAAGGCCTCTACGCCCCAAAATCAGAACAAGCTTAATATGAAGATACTTCTGGTGGAAATTCTCATTGTGGCAGTGATCGCTGTGATCGTGATAGTTATGGCAGTAAATGGTAAGGGCAGGAATCCTGACATGAAAGGGTATTACTATAGAGGGCGCTGGCATCCAATAGGATTCGCCGGCATAGATCTGTATGGTTTCATTATGCTCATACTTATGTGTATTGGCCTCGGAGTGATGCGGGTAATCCCGGGTACTATAGCGGATTTTTCGACAAGACCGGGGAAAGAGAAACGTGGGGAGCTTGAATCTATCAGGAGAAATAATTATGCAAAGCATTTGTGCAGATTGATCGAGATCGATAAGACGGAAATTTTGGATAATATGAGAGATAGATTCAATCCTGTAGTCCAAATCCTTTTTTCGGAGGCGCAGGCTGAATGTCTGAATAGATCGAGGGCCTGCAATCATCTTATGGTCAGACTGGGGCTTGGCAGTGTGGATATATCTGATCATGTGGTGGTTCAGGAGGCTGGCGGAAAGCGGGAGAGAGAGGTACAGCTCACAGACGTTGCAAATGAGGTGAAGATAAAAACGGCAGTTATCCACGACTTGCCGGTGGTGCTGGATCTCAGCCGTACCGGGGTTATAGGAATAGTAAGTGATGGAAATAAAAAGAGTGCATTTGATATAGCGAGAAATATCATAGGCCAGCTTGAGATAAATGAGACAAATGACAGGATTCAGCTAGCATTTGCCTGTGATCCGGGTGATGGTGAATGGGTAGGATATGATGAGCTTTATCTGGCGGACCGTAAGAATGGAGAAATCTCTTTTGCCGCAGGAGAAGCTGATGTGAAGGGCTTGTTAGACATGCTGGCAAATGAGCTTCAGAAAAGAAATGGTACTCTGGATTATTTTGTGAACAGCGAGAATGTAGGCGGATATAGGCATATAGTTTTGTTTGTTGACGATCCCGGACTTCTGGAGGGGCATTTGATAAATCGGTACATTTTGCCGGGGGAAGAAAATCTGGATTTTACAGTTGTCGTTCTCTCTGATGATGAAGAGAAGTTTATTTTGGAGATGGACTGTGAGATAATACAAAATGATGATTTTGCGGGAATATATAAGCCTGGAACGGAAGAGTGGATAGAGATCAAATTTGACAGGGTGACCGAGGCAAGGCTGTGGAGCCTGGATGAGATTGTAAGAAAGAACAGTGAAAGGATGGTGCAGGATGAGCTACGTAGAATTTCGAGATGTAAAGAAAGTATACAAGACAGGTGAGGTGGAGATCAATGCTCTGCGCGATGTGGATTTTGAGATAGAAAAGGGAGAGTTCTGCGTTATAGTTGGAGCCTCTGGTGCGGGCAAGACTACTATCTTGAATATACTTGGCGGTATGGATACTCTGACAAGCGGCAGCGTGAAGCTGGATGGCAGAGAGATATCAACTTTGAATAAGAGACAGCTCACGGCATACAGAAGGTATGATGTGGGATTTGTATTCCAGTTCTACAATCTGGTGCAGAACCTTACAGCACTTGAGAATGTGGAGCTTGCGGCACAGATCTGCAAGGAACCACTGGATGCTGCGACAGTTCTGAAGCAGGTGGGACTTGAGGATCGTATGGCGAACTTTCCGGCTCAGCTCTCAGGTGGTGAGCAGCAGAGAGTTGCAATAGCGAGGGCACTGGCGAAGAATCCGAAGCTTCTGCTCTGTGATGAGCCGACCGGAGCTCTGGATTACAACACAGGGAAGGCAGTGTTGAAGCTCCTTCAGGATACATGCAGAAATACGGGAACGACAGTTATAGTCATAACGCACAACCAGGCACTCACAGCCATGGCGGACAGAGTCATCACGGTTAAGAGCGGAACTGTGGAGAAAGTGGTTATGAATGATAACATCAGGAACGTTGAAGATCTGGAATGGTAGGTGGCCTATGAAATCAATGATGAGACGCACGACATTTCGTGAGATAAAAAATACATTTGGAAGATTTGCAGCCATCATGGCGATCATAGCTCTGGGCGTGGGATTCTTCTCGGGTCTCAAGATGACGAAGCCGGACATGATGAATACCATATCGAATTTCCTTGACAAGGGAAATTTCTATGATCTGCATCTTCTGTCAACTCTTGGATATACGGATGATGACGTGGATTCATTTGCCGGGGAGAAGGATGTGCTGTACGCTGAGGGCGGTTATAGTCTGGACGTCCTATACAAGAACCAGGGTGAAAATGACAGGGTGTTGAAGACTATGTCAGTTCCGGAAAACATCAATAAACTGAGTCTTGTGGACGGACGCATGCCGGAAAAGGAAGATGAATGTGTTGTAGATGCCAAGATGGACAGTATAAAGATAGGTGATGTCATAGAGGTGGCAGATGACGATGCAGCAGAAGGTGAGGACAGCAGTACACAGGATATCCTTAAGGTGAAGAAATTCACCGTTGTCGGAACTGTCAACTCCCCTCTTTATATTAATTTTGAAAGAGGCACCACAACCCTTGGAAATGGTAAGATCGCGGGCTTTGTATATGTCAGCCCTGAAGCATTTGACAGCGAATGCTACACCGATGTATATGTGAAATTTGACAGAAAGTTTGATATGTATGCCGATGAGTATGAAGACTATATAGACGACAGGAAAGACGAATGGGAGTCAATATGTAAGGCCAGTGTACTGGACAGATATAAGGATATCCTCATGGCAAAGGGTATGACGGAGGATATGGTGAAGGACATAACGCTGGATGATGCAGATGGTGTGAATTACTACATACTCGGCAGGGAGACGAATATCGGATATGTCTGCTTTGAGAGCGATTCAGACATAGTGAATGGAGTTGCAAAGGTATTTCCGGTATTCTTCATATTGGTTGCCGTGCTCGTGTGTATGACTACCATGAACAGAATGGTTGAGGAACAGCGCTCTATGATAGGTATGCTGAAGGCTCTCGGCTATGGCAAGGCGGCGATCATGGGAAAATATATGATCTATTCGGGGACTGCGGCTGTGGTAGGATGTGCAGGTGGATATCTTATAGGTACATATGTATTCCCGGAGGTTATCTGGTACGCATATCATATGATGTATATACATATGCCGCTTGAGAGAACCACAGACTGGACGCTGGTTATTGGCGTGCTGGCAGCATCCCTTTTGTGCACTGTAGGTACAACCTGGTTTTCTTGCAGATACGAGCTTTCTGAGACTGCGGCAAGCCTTATGAGACCTAAGGCGCCGAAACCAGGCAAGAGGGTGTTCCTTGAGCATATCCCATTTATATGGAAGAGACTGAAATTTCTGAGAAAGGTAAGTGTCAGAAATGTATTCAGATATAAGAAACGTTTTTTTATGATGATAATAGGAATAAGCGGCTGTACTGCGCTGCTGCTCACAGGCTTTGGAATAAACGATTCCATAAGCGGATTTGCGGACAATCAGTATGGGGAGATACAGGTCGGAGATGGAGTGATAACGCTGAATACATCGATTGCGGGTGATAGAGAAGATGAGCGCTTCAGTAGTCTGAAAGACCGGCTGGAGGAGGATACCTCCTGCTATGATCTTGTCAGTGAATCTACCTGGGATCTGGTGCGTGATGGCGGCGTAAAGTCCGTGAACATGGTCATCATGGAAGAACCTGAGCACGTCGACAGGTATATGAAGTTTGCGGATAAAGATGGTGCGGAGATAGAATATCCGGGCAAAGGCGAAGCTGTGATCAATACTGCGCTGGCAGAACAGTACGACCTCAAAACAGGCGATGTAATAACGGTCAGAGACAGCGAGATGAAAGAGATAAGAGTTTCCGTATCAGGCATATTCAGGAATCATGTATACAACTATGTGTATATATCACCTGAAACATATGAGGATCAGATGGGGGAGGCACCTCAGTACAAATCGGTGTACTTCAATCTTGAGGAAGGCGCAGATTCGCACGAGATATCTGCTGATCTTATGGGTGATGCAGCAACAGCGTCAGTGACTATCAACAAGGATATGAAGAACAGGATATCCAAGATGATGGAGAGTCTGAATTATATAGTAATTGTAGTCATACTCTCGGCTGGTGCGCTTGCATTTATCGTTCTCTACAACCTGACAAATATCAATATCACAGAGCGCCTCAGGGAGATAGCAACCATAAAGGTTCTGGGATTTTTCAAAAACGAGACTTCAGCTTATGTGTTCAGGGAGAATAGAGTCCTAACGACATTTGGAATCGCTGTGGGACTTGTGCTTGGAGTGTTTTTGCATGCATTTGTCATAGGACAGATCAAGGTGGATATGGTCGCATTTGATACATATATAGCGCCGATGAGCTATGTGTACAGTATAGTGTTGACATTTGTGTTTAATTTCCTTGTCAACAGAGTCATGTCAGTCAAGCTTGATAAGATAAATATGGCGGAATCGCTTAAGTCGGTGGAATGATCCTTTCATATATGGCATGTAACAGAATAGTTTAGATGTTTATTACGATCCACAGGGCGTACAGTATAGACGGTACGTTTTGTGGATTTTTTTGCAAAAAAGTTGTTTTCACGCCTATTACTAGCCTTTTGGTTAGTGTACATGGAAAAACATAGCAATTATAATTGTAAATATATTATTGATATCAGAATGTGGCAGCTTAAAACGGCTGGTGCTCATGGTTAGTTTTTTAAGTGAAAGGGAGGAAGAAATTATGAGAAAGAGGGCGATAAGCTGGGCGCTGACGGCCAGTATGGTGCTATCTATGCTGTCCGGATTTATTCCCGGACAAAAAGCATACGCGGCGGACAGCTCGAAGAAAACAGGCAAGACGGTGGTCGAGACAGAGATTGACGAGAGTACATACAAAGCTCTGGGTCTTAGCACCGATATAGACAAAAGCAAAGCTGCGGTGCCGTATGACAAGGATAATATATCTACATTTGCAGAGGTGAATGAGGTATACGTTGCGGCAAACGGCAATTACAGAAACAAGTACACTGTGCGAGACGGATTTGACAGGATTGGAGATTTCAAGGACAGGACTACAAAGGTAAACAGCAGCCTTGGCAATCTGTACGGAGCGTATGGTTTCTATGATCTTGGCGAAGATAATGTGAAAGTGGAACACGGCGGATCGGGAGACAGTAACATAAGCAGCAACATGGGAAATGTTCTAAAAAAGGACAGTAATGGTTTTAACGGCCTGTATGCGACAAGCGTTGCATTTGATGGAGGCGACGGAAAAACCAACTACGTTGCGGAGCTAAGAGTACATGGAGATAAAGCATTCAGTCCAGCTGGATGGAAAAGTATTAAAACTGTCATAGACGGCAAGGAGTACCGCGGAAAGATAGATGTGAGTATTTTCAAGATAGCAGCTGATGGTACAAGATCTTCAATTGCTACGCTTACCCCTACTTTAAACAAGAATTCTACATATGGCGATGGACTTTTGTATTTTATCAGAAGATACCAGCAGGAGCTGGATGCGATGTTTGAGATCGAAAAGGCCGATCTGAATGGAGATGGTTTTGAAGATCTTCTCGTATACTGTGGAACTTACGAGGATAGAAATATAAACGATCAGAACATACGCTATGCCATAGTCGATGTATATTATGGCAAGAGAAACGGCAGGTTCACAAAGGGAAATAATATAAGCATACCGGGCGGGCTTGCATCTAATTATGAAAGTGGAGCGGGTGGATCGTGGTGTGATTATGGAATAGGAAGAGCTCCTGTGGTAACTCTGGCCGGCGGTGATCTGGAGCAGGATGGCCGGGATGAGGCCGCGGTTGCCGTATCTGGATCAGTTCTGAATTACAACATGGCAAAGGCAGGTCATATGACCGTCTATACATATAAAGACGGCGGACTTGTCCCTATAGAAGGTCTGAATGAAGTGTCACTTGGAGACACAGATGGCAGAAAACAGAACTATGGAATGTATGCTGCAAATTGTGCATTTGGCCGGTTTAAGTATCCTGGATCAGGAGCCATGGTCACAGGACTTATAGTTGGTGGATATTATTCGAGCAATTCTCAATATGTGCAGAGGGAATATGAAGCCACGCAGGCTGCATACAGATACGTATACTACGATAGTCTGACGGATAATTATGTGTTGTCAGATTATCATACGAGAAGCCTGGGGACTAAGAGTAAAGAAATCGTGAAATATCACGAGGTTAAAAGTAACGAATATTACAGACCTGTGAATGCACCTATGGCGCTTGCGTGTGCAGACCTTAAGGGCATGAACGGCAATAATGAAAATGACAGTGTGCTTTTTGGCGCAGAGGTATATGCTTTCTCACTGGAAGATGGCGGAATAACAGGTTCGGAGATAGGAAGCATGAGTATATGTACCGACCAGCGCAATCAGGGCAACGACAAGAAGAAAAAAGATCAGGTGTGGATCGGCGATGTCAGGGTTGGCTGTGTCGATAAGGATGCCAAGGGGAACAATTACAGACAGAGTTTTGTGTGCGTTGTGGGAGTGCACAGAGAGAAGAAACTCAATGATAAAGATGATTATTACTGGCTGGACATAGCGACATTTTCTATGGATGGCGGCAGCCCATACAGCAGTCAGGAGGGTGTAGTATGCCAGTCGAACAGCAGACAGGATATGTATGGAACATTTGTTTCACTGTGTCTTCCGGATATTGATAATGACAGTGTGCGGTTAAAGTACGAGGGAGAGTATCCGGTATACACAAATCCAGAGGTCTATGCAATCCTTCAGGCAAGTCCGTATTTTGATGATGTTCAGGAAGTATATGAATATGTAAATAACGGTGGAACATCATATTCAACAAGCAAAGGTTCATCGAACACGGTATCAACTAACCTGTCAATATCAGTTGGCGCGTATGTGTCGTCGGAGATCCAGCTCATCGGAGCAGGTGAGGTAGAGGTTGAACTTTCGTATGGAGCAAGCTTTGAATATGCAAATACAAAGACAACGGAATATGAGATAACATATAATGCCGCAGGTGGAGGTTCTGATCAGGTTGTTCTGTACTGTTTGAAATATATGTATTACGAATACTCCATATATGATCCGATTGCGAGAAAATGGGAGCCGGTGGTTATGCCGGTATGTCTCGGACCTTCAACTTCAATCATAGATGTGGCAGATTACGACAAGGTTGCAAGAAGGAGCAAGGGTCTCAACGAGATATATAATAATATTCTGAATAACACAGCGGGAGACCCTGCTACATACCAGACTCTTGGAGGTAAATTAAAGTACACCTATCAGTCAGGTGGAAATAACAATTATTCTTCTGTAAATGCCAGCTCTGGTGCAGATCAGACTCAGACGATATCTGTGACTGATGAGAACGAGTATTCGACTGAAGTGTTCCTTGAGGCGAACGAAAAGCTTGGTGCTGGAGGCGGAGGACTCGGTAATAAGGTCATTGTCGGTGTGACATCAAGCCAGCATGCGGGTCTTGGTCACACCCGTGTAAGCTCGAATGGTGTTACATACAGTGGAACGGTGGACAATGTTCCGGCAGACTGCACAGGCTTCTCATTTGACTGGCAGCTGCGGGTGAACACTGCAAAGCTGAACAGCGACAGTGATTCAGTGTTCGTCATTGGCTATGATGTTAAGAATGTTGTTCGTCCGGCGCGTATGCCGATGGGACTTTCTGTTGTCGACACAACGAGAAACAGTGTCAGTCTTGAGTGGTCACCGTCCAATGATGCAGATTACTATGAGGTCTGTATCGTTGATGCAGGAGGTAATTACAACAGCAAGGCAGTTGTGCCATATACAGTTACTGACTATGAAGTGAAGGGACTATATTCCAACAGGACTTACACATTTGCAGTGAGGGCTCTTCAGGCAAATGGTTCAAAGAGTCTGTTCAGCCGTCCGGCAACCGCGACGACACTTCAGGACAGTTCTAATTTCCATATAACAAAGAACCCTGATGATACAAATACGTTTGCGGGTGGAAATGCAGAATTTGCGGCAAATGCGGTTTATTATGATGGGGATGGAGTAAACCAGAGCGTTGGATACAACTGGCAGGTTAATACAGATAATGGATGGAGAAGCGTATCGACAGGAGGCAGCAATCCTACGCTCAGACTTACTGATGTAAGTGATGAAATGGATGGAAACGAATATCGATGCAGAGTTTATTACAACGACATCACACTCTACACCAAGACTGCGACACTCACTGTAAATAAGGCGGACAGCAAGGTCATGCTTCTGGCGCACAACGATACCGAGAATAAAGATCTGTCGGATGGCAGCGTAGTCAGGGCATCGGGCTCAGAGACTACAAAGGTGGAGAACGTGACTAAGGAGAGAAATCTTATAACAGTAACATCCGGAGTCAGGGAATATATTCTTGTCAGCGACGGAACAAACTATATGTGGAAAGATAGTAACGAGAATTACTATCCATGCAGCGTAAGCGTCAAAAAGGACAGCGATGGTTACGTGGATGAATCACAGACATTTAAAGCATCTGATGTGGGTGGCGCGGCATATGGTGTGAGTGAATCAGATTTCATCGCAGATATTGATGGCAATACTTACAAGCTGACCAGCGTAAATGCAGATGACTATGCAGGTGAAAAGGTGTCATATGCATCTGATGATGTTACATATGACAGGATACTCGCAAAATGGGTATCAGAGGATGGCAGCAAGAACTTCTATCTTCTCGGAAACACATCGGGAAGTGAAGACAGTACGGTGTACTATTATGTGGCAGGTAGTGAAAGCGGAAGTTTTACTATGACTTCAAAGAAGACTCTTAATGTGTCAGATACTGTCAAGGTGGTCCAAACTGATCTCAAATCGGTATATCAGACCAAGACGGTGAGATCTGAGACCACAGGGGCAGAGGTCACATATACAGGAGACAAGATCACACTCAGCTGTCAGCCGAAATCACTGTCAGGTGAGGATGTACAGGGAGATGTGGAATTTGTCATCACAGGACCTGAGAGCAAGCGCATAGCTGGTAAGTATGACAGAGCAAATGGCTGCTATACTGCACAGTGGGAGCCATCCGGACAGGGAATATACAACGTATATGTATACTTTGCAGGAAACAAACAGTACAACGACAGTATATCTGACTCGATGGCTATATATACCTCATTTGAGGGAAAGACGAACATGAATCTGACCATGCAGGATAATGTAAGATATGGAGATTCAGTGAAGATGTCTCTGGAGAGAGTGTCATACGACAATACAGGAAAGCTTCAGGATATCACGGACGATTCAGAATACACTGTCAAGATAAAGAATAATAAGACAGGAGAATTTGAGGACACAGACAAATACGAACTTGCAAACGGCGTGTTTATGCCGAAGTCTATTGGAATGTTCCAGATAACGGCATCAAATGGCGGAGACAAGACTCAGAAGAATATAAATGTTGGAAGGGCACAGCTTGAGATAGCTGCCCAGGATACAGAGAAAAGTGTAAATGATTCTGTAAGAGAGTGCGAGGATGCGGTGATAACAGGTCTCAAGGCATGGGATACTGACATAATGCCTCAGAGAGACAGGGATTACGAGCTCGGATCAGTTGGAGTAAGTGGGCTGCTGCCGGGTATATATGATATAGATGTTGCATACGTCAAGGTGGGCGATCAGCATTCACAGGTTATGAATGAACTTGAGGAGAACTATATAATAAACCTGGTTAAAGCATCATACACACTGACAGGAAACGTGTACACAGTTACTGCCAGGCCGGCAAATACACATGGTACAGTTTCAATCAAGTACCAGCAGCCTGGAAATGAAAACAGTGACGGACTCACAGTTGACAGTGGAACAAGACTCCCTGAGAACTCAACGATCACTTTAGCTGCTACTCCTCATAAGGGATACAAGGTTAAGAGCTGGTCACTAAATGGAAAGACAGTTACGGATCCACAGTGTGGAACATCCGGTGGCAAGGCGTGCAGCGATGACCAGATCCAGATGGCTAAGCTGAAAGCAAACATGAATGTAGCAGTAAACTTTGAGCCTGTATATCACAAGCTGACATACAAGCCGGACAATGAGGCTCACGGAACACTCAAAGCAAACTATGTGACGGATGGAACAATTGGAAAATCGTTCGGTTCAGGTGCAAACATTCATATAGAACAGAAGGTAAGACTCACTGCGGTTCCGGCAGCAGGATATGTTCTGGATCATTGGACTGTTACGGGAGAAGATGGAGTTCCAGAGACCGTTCTCGCGGAAGATGGAGTGACAAATAACACATCTCTCACATATGATGCAGAGGAGATCAGCGAGGATACACTTATCACGGCATATTTTGCAGAGGCACAGAATTTCAAAATATCAGTCTCGCCTGTAACTGTTGGAAGCGATGGAAAGACTACAGTGACAACAGGTGTGGATGTCACAGTCAAGGCTCAGCGAGTTGACGGCACAGTGACTATAGAGAGCGGTGAAGACGGTATATATGAAGTCAGCCGAGGCGACAACGTAACCATTCAGGTTACAGTTCCGTCAGGACTCCTTCTCGACGGATGGTTAGCAGCAGATGGACAGGAACTTGGAACTATATCAGCGGATCTCAGGACGATGACAGTGTATGATATAGCTTCAGACCTCGATTATACAGTTAAGTACACTGCGCCGAACAGATACAAGGTGACATATGGTGCGGATGATGATGCAGCTGGTGTGGTAGATGCTGTGGCTGCAGGAAGTACAGACGCACTTGTATCCGGTGACAAGCAGCTTCAGGGAAGTGACATAGTATTTACAGCAACTCCAAATGAAGGCTACGAGGTAGCATACTGGGAGGTAAATGGCGAGAAGGTTGATGCTGAGGCAGAAGGTACTGGCGCCCAGAGGTATGAACTAGAATATCTCGGCAAGGATACAAAGGTTGTCGTATACTTCTACAAACAGCCGGTTGTGTCGTGGACATCAGGAAATGACACAGAGATGACTGCAAAGTCAGGAGATTCTGATCTGGCAAATGGCGGATATATCGCATATGCAAGTAAGGATGATCTGAAATTCTCATTTGCGGTGAAGAGAAGTTATGAGATAGCTGACATAAAGGTAAATTATGCAGGAGAGGATGTATTCAGTCTTGCGGAGGACAGCGGAGAAGGAAAGCTGACTGAGACTGCGGATGCTGAGTCCGGAACAGAGAGATACACATTTACGTGGAGTGCTCCGGCAGATGGGTTTACAGGGGATGTGACAGTAAATGCCACATACAGAAAGATCACACCATCCGTGAAGGCTGAGTATTCTCTGAAAGTGATAGAGAAGGCTTCTGCCGGAGAGTCGTCAGGAAAGACACACGGCTCTATAAGTGCAGATGTGTCAAGAAAAAATCTCCCTTCATACATACAGATAGGAGATACCATAAGTGATGCGACGGAGAGCAAATCTGCGCAGATCACAGACATATACAGAGATTCTGTCATCACATTCAAGGTTGTGCCTGATGATGGATACAATGTAAAAGAATGGATCATAAATGGACATAAGCTGACAAGCGAGACAGAGAATATAAAGTTATATTCAGACAAGAAAGTAAATGATACCCTTAAGATCACGGTTGACGGAGATTCATCTGATGTGACAGTTATGGCTGGTCTTGAGCTGGTTGGTGATGTACTCACATTTGGTCCTGAGACAGAGGGAACAGGTGAGGTGAGCGCCATGATCACATCTACAAAGCTGGTGCTCGAATCAGGAGATATGATAGGTGCTGCTTCATATGTGGAATTCACAGCGGCAGCTGCAGAAGGATACGAAGTTGCAGACTGGCTTGTAAATGGAATCAGTCAGGGCGTGGCAGAGAAGATATTTGCATACAAAGTGCCAAAGGATACGAGAGTTGATGTGAGGGCTGTGTTTGACAGACCTGTGTATAAGATAACATGGTCATCAGATGAGGGTGGACAGATAAAGGCAGAGAACATGACAGCAGATGAAGTGCTTGAAGGTAATTCTGCACAGATCAGAGGAGACAGAGAGCTTAAGTTTACGGCTATTCCGGATCTGTATATGGAGTGTACGGGATACACAGTAAAGACAGCAGAGGGAACAAAGGATTACACAGCAGAGGAGCTTGGCAGCAACGTATTTGTGGTTGACAAGGTGGCATCTGACATAGATGTTGTTGCTCACTTTGCTAAGCAGGAACTCAAGTCAGTTATAACCTTTGAGGCAAATGATGCTGCTCTTGGAGCTGTGACAGCGGTATATGGACTGGACGAGAAGGCTGAGATCACAAGTGGCGATAGCCAGGTATCCGGCGGAGATGCAGTATTTACGGCAGCTCCTGCAGATGGCCAGATGATCGAGGGCTGGTATCTTGATCCTGAGTGTACACAGGCTATAGAAGGCACTGAACTGGAGCAGACTACCTATGAGGTGAAGACTATCTACACAGATGTGGCAGTATATGTTAAGTTTGTGGAGATTCCAGAGTATACAGTTAAGGTAGGTACAACAGGAACCGGATCGGCGAAGATCACTGCATCTTCTGACGGTGAGGAACTTGAGATCGTATCAGGAGAGGTTAAGCTCAAGAGACATAAGGATCTTACAATAACAGTTGCACCGAAGGATGAATACAACACAGTTGAGCACTGGACAGTTGACGGAGCAGATGTTGATTCAGATGAACTCACATACAAGCTGACAGACATAACAAAGGATGCAGAGATATATGCATATATCGCACCATCACTTCTTGTAAATGTAATATTCAAGAATGAGGATGAAGTTAAGAAATATGACAATATAGACATCAGTACAGGTTATGTCGGCGAGGATGGAGATATAAGCGGACTTAAGCCAATAAATGCTGAGAATAACTTAGTGAGAATAGGTTCTGGCAAGGATGTAAGATTTGCCATAACACCTTCTGATGATTATATGATCCAGGCATGGACAGTTAAGTACATCAGAGGCGGAAAGGTTGTCAAGGAAGAGTCTGGCACTGACTTTGGATTTACCAACGAGATACTTTTAAATGATGTTACAAACAGCATAGAGGTAAGTGCAGAGCTTGTTGACAGAGTTGGATATGCCATTCCTGTAGAGGGAAATTATGACAGAGATAATAATCTGATAGAGACTGCAGGTGGTGAAAGCACACCGGAGACAGCTTACACTATAACAGACCTTACAAAGATACCAGACAATGTGGTATTCAAGAATGACAATGGCGTAGTTCTTGATAATATGGTAAGAGAGAACGGAGATGCGAGTGTTGTTATTACACCTGCTGAGGGCTGGAGAATCAGAGATATAATCATTGATGAACCAGAGAACGCTGAAAATTCAGAGGAGTCAGAGAATATCATGTCAGTCCAGCCAGTGCTTGCAGAGGATGGAACTGAGACAGGAGCATATCTTGTAAGTGATGTAAACGTCACAAAGAATATGGAGTTTAAAGTTGATGCAGTTAAGCTTTACTCTGTAACAATAGCAGATACAGAGCATGGAAACATAAAGGTGACAAAGCCAGATGGCACAGAGGTGGAGAATGGTGAAATGATTGACGAGAAAACTGTTCTTACATACACAGCAACACCGGATATGTACTATGACTTTGACGCATGGACAGAGGATGCGGCAGATCAGGCTGAGAGCACATTTGAAAAAGCCCTTGACGGAAGTATCACAGTGGGAGCAGCCTTCAAGGCAAGATATGCGAAGGTAAGTATTGCCACAGTGAAGAATGGTACGGTAACTGTCACAACAGCTGACGGTAAGAAGATATCTAACGGACAGCTGGTTCAGGAAGGCACAGATATCATCTGCAAGGCAATTCCTGCAAAGCATTGTGATCTGTCAGCCTGGGGCGGAGATGCCAAAGGCAAGACTGGTACTACAGTGAAACTTACGGTGACAAAGAACATGAATATAAGAGCGGCATTCAAGTTCAGGTATGTGAAGGTAGCTATTGGAAAGACTGAAAACGGATCGATCACAATCAAGACTGCAGAAGGCAAAACAGTTAAGAATGGTGCATCAGTGATCGAGGGAACGGTTCTTATCTGCACGGCAAAGGCGGCAAACAACTGTAAACTTGGAAGCTGGACAGGAAGCTTCAAGAGTACAAAAACTTCGGTAAAGGTTGCTGCAAATAAGAATATGAAAATCAATGCCAAGTTTGTAGCAAAAATACCGGCACAAAATACAGCTGGTATCAATAAGAATATCCATGCAGTAGTATCCGGAAACAAAGTGACAGTTGTGTGGGGTAAGGTTAACAAGGCTGACGGATATGATATATATGCACAGGAGTGCTATGTAAACTTTAACTCGAAAAGTCTTATTAAATCGGTAAAGGGCGCATCGGCAACCCGAGTTACAATATCCAGCATTAATGGCAAATCACTTGCTAAGTTAGATACGATCAAGCTGAGAGTAAAGGCATATAAGCTGGTAAATGGTAAGAAGAAGTATATAGACAATAGTGTCATGCTTCATATAGTTACCAATAGCAGCAAATATACCAACATCAAGAAGGTTCTGCTTCCACAGAAGAGCTACGTGTTGGGAGTTAAGCAGACGATTAAGCTTAAACCTGGATATACCAAGGCAGATGCCAGCAAGAAGGTGCTTGATGGCAGACATGGTGCAAGGTATTTGTATGCATGTACAAATAAAAATGTTGCTACAGTTGATGCCAAAGGAAGAATAAAGGCAAAGGCCGCAGGAAAGTGTACGGTCTATGTAATTGCTGTAAATGGCACTACACAGGCTGTGCAGATTATAGTAAAATAAAAATAGTAGCTGCATGAGGTGCTTGATATCCGGCCCGTTGGGGCTGGATGCAGGCACCTTTGCTGATATATACAGGGTGTTGATTATCTATACCGGGATTAAAAAGTGAGAAAAGGAGATTTGTACATATGGGGAATACGGCTTCGGGTAATAAAGGCTGTTTTATAAAACCGAAAAAAGCCTGGAGGCTTCTGAAGACAGCGGATGAAGGGAATGTAACTGCATATATATTCGGGGTCAGTGGTTCGGGAAAGACGACTCTTGTCAGCAGATATCTTGGAACACGTAAGTACATGGTGGTGGATGCCGGCGGTATCAGACCGGATGACCTTGTGGTAGAAAGCAGCAACGCAAGAAAAATAATTGTCATAGATAATCTGCACGAGCTCTCATGGGGGGATGTGGACACAGTGAGGGAGCAGATCATAGAACTCATTAGAAGAGAAGACGTATGGGTTATACTCGTTGGCCGGTGTCCGGTTCCCCCATGGCTTTCTGCTGTAAGATTTCAAGAAGGATTTTATGTGGTGGACAGCAAGCTGCTTATGTTCAGTCTGGAGGATATAAAGAAGTATGCTGAATACGCTGGATTTAGTATCAATGAGGCACAAGTGCAGAGAATGTACTATGAGACTACAGGACTTCCGCTGGCTGTGGAGATGTGCCACATCAAATACATGGAAATGGCATATACAAGCGAGATAACAGATGATATGTATAATGATTTTTCGAGACGCGTTGAGGATGAGATGTGTAATTACCTTGAGTATCATGTGTATGATAACTGGGATGTGGAAATGCAGGAATTTCTCATGGAAATATCCGTGGTGGATGAGTTTACAACAAAACAGGCTGAGATGATAACCGGAAGAAGTGACAGTGAGCTTTTGATCGAGAGGGCAAAGTGGCTTGGAAACTTTATGACCAGCCGGATGGATAAGGATGGCAATACACAATATCAACTGCAGTTTCACATGAGGGTCTCTATGCGCAGACGTCTTAAGCGGAAGTACGAGAAAGAGCGTATAAGAGGCCTGTATGAGAATGCCGGACTGTTTTACAGACTTAACGGAGATATAAGGAAAGCTTTGGAGATGTATGAAAATGCAGGAGTTACAGAGCGAATAGTTTCAATACTTGTCGATAATGCCAGACATGCGGCGAACAGTGGTTATTACTATGATCTGAAAAAATATTACCTGGAACTTCCGGATCATGTCATCGAGAAAAGTCCTGAGCTTATGTGTGGTATGAGCATGCTGCAGTCACTCCTTCTAAATCCTGATGAGAGTGAAAGATGGTACGACAGACTAAAATTATATGCAGATGAAAACCAAGGAAGTGCCAGGAAAAATGCAAAGGGACTTTTGCTGTATCTGGATATTGGTCTGCCGCACAGGGGGAGTGTTGATGTATTAAAGCTTTTGAAGTCAGCATACACCATGGTTTTTAATAAAGAAGTAAGAATACAGGAATGGTCGGTTACATCCAATCTGCCATCAATGATGAATGGCGGAAAAGATTTCTGTGAGTGGAGCAAGAGAGACAGAGAGCTGGCGTCGAAGGTTGGCAGGATTGTTGAGTTTGTACTTGGAAAATACGGAAAAGGTCTTGTAAATCTTGCTTTGGCGGAGAGTTTTCTTGAAAAGAGCGGAGATAATTACGAGGTGGCAACGCTTGCGGCAAAGGGCAGAATGCAGGCGGAAGCAGGAGGAAAAATCGAGCAGTGCTTTGTTGCTGATGGTATATTGGCGTGGCTGCATTTGCAGAACGGAAAGCCACAGGAGGCTCTTGAGGTTTTGAATGGAATAGAGGGAAAGGCTGAAAAAGAGGAAGGACAAAATCTCCTTCCCAATATATATGCATTTGAGACCAGATGCAGCCTGTACAGAGGAGATAGAGCCTGTGTTACAGGTTGGATGGAAAATGCTCCGGATGAAAATGTTGAATTCAGGATATATGACAGGTTTATCTATCTAACCAAAGTGAGAGTATACCTTCAAAGCGGACGGAATGAACAGGCATATTCGCTGCTGACAAAGCTGAGATATTATGCTGAGATGATGTCCCGTACGTATATAGGGATAGAATGTGGTGTGCTGATGGCTGTAGCTTTGCAGCGATTAAAAAATGATGACTGGAAAAAGGCGATGTGCAATGCTATTGATACTGCGATGGAATATAGCTTCACAAGGATTATATCCAGAGAAGGTGCGGCGGTGAATACTCTTATAAATACCTGTGGATGGAAAGTCGAGAAAGATGGTGCTGACGATAAGGAGATAGCCGCAAGAAGGGCATATTTCAGACAACTGCAGAAGGAGACTGAGAGTATGACGAGATACTACCCCGGATATATGAAAGCGGGAGTGGATGATGTTCAGCTCAGTGAGACTGCTACAGCCATACTTAAATTGCAGGCAGAGGGCTTGTCTAGGCAGAAGATAGCGGACAGACTCAACATGTCGGAGGCGAATGTAAAGTATCATCTGAACCAGGTGTACAGAAAACTCGGGGTGACTGATAAGGCCGGGGCGGTCAGGGAGGCATCTAACAGGGGACTTATCTAGTGATTGTGAGATTTGCGTTCGGTGGTGGTTTACTTGAATACACCGTATGTAAAAGTTGCATATGAATGTATGCTATGAATGTACATAATTAGGGTGGAAAAACTTAGACTGTTGTTGTATTATGTCTATAATTATGATTACATACGAATCAGTAACGTCAGATTGAGATGAGGATAATTTCCGTATGGCATAAAAGTGTTGGTGAAGATGGCGTTTGGAACTTAGAGAATGAGCGAGTACGGACGGATTCGTATTTGACAGGTATTCAAGGAGGAATTACGACGTGAATTTTTTGGAAGAGAGAATAACTAAGGATGGAATAGTAAAGGAGGGCAATGTTCTCAAGGTGGATAGTTTCCTGAACCACCAGATGGATATACGTCTGTTTGATCAGATCGGTGAGGAGTTCAAGAAGAGATTTGAGGGAACAGAGATCAACAAGATCCTTACTATAGAGGCATCCGGAATAGGCATTGCCTGCGTTGCTGCCAGACATTTTGATGTGCCTGTTGTATTTGCGAAGAAGTCAAAGAGCATCAACATAGAGGGCGATGTGTATGTGGCAGAGGTAGAGTCATTTACACACAAGTGCAAGAATCAGGTCATCGTGTCCAAGAAGTTCATCAATCCTGAGGACAAGATTCTTATCATAGATGATTTCCTTGCAAATGGATGTGCGCTTCAGGGACTCATCTCCATAGTGAAGTCAGCAGGCGCCAGCGTAGAGGGAATCGGAATCGCAGTTGAGAAGGGCTTCCAGACAGGTGGTCAGGTCATCAGGAATCTCGGATATCATCTTGAGTCGCTTGCGATAGTGGACAGCATGGACGCTGCTACGGGCGAGATAAAGTTCAGGGAGCAGTAGGATCGCTGCGGGATATTTGCTGAGAGGTGGGGTATATGGGAAATAACAATTTAGAAGAAAAAAATGTTTCTATGCCTGAGAAAATTGGAGGCGTAATATTTGGCATATGGTTTGTTGCCAGTATTATAGCCGGATTTGTTGCAAGTGAGATCGGAACGGATGCTGTTATGCTTGTTGTGGGGCAGTTTTTTGCCGGGATAGTTCTTGTCATAATTCTAAAGACTCTTATTCCGATGATTAAGAAGCGAAAGCGGGGGAGCATCATCGGTATAGTGTTCATATCTGTGTTTGCCGGTGCTGCATCGGCGCTGATATGGGCGGCGTGTGCTGTGAAAGATGGCTCTTTTGCGGATAAGATAGTATTGCTCCCGGAACGGATATTGGGGAGAGAAAATTGCAATGTTGGAGCATTTTATGCAGAGATATTTGCCTGTGCATTCTTTGTGGTCAGTGCAATAACACTGCTCTCTGTGATATGTAAGAGAAAAGCGCTTGAGCGAAGATGTTCATTTACTGTGAAAGCTGTATGCCATGATGTACGTGCAGATATGAGACAGGATATGAGAGCCGGCAGAAGATATCCGGAGGCGGGAGTATTTGAATTTACATACAGGGATAAGCAGTATAAAGTGTATGAGCAGACATATGTATATGGACTGAATATAAGTAAAGGCGATGTGGTATATCTTTATATCAACCCAGAAAATCCGTACGAATTTTATCTGGAAAACAGTGGTATATTCAGCAGTCAGGCGATATGGTCAGCAGTTTTTTTGATGGTTATATCAGGTTTGATGGCCGCAGGCTGCAATTTGTTGATTTTTAGGTGAAAAAATAGCCAGGTGTATGTTCTCCAATTTGGAGAATATGCACCTGGCTGTTTCTACGTAATTTTATCTAAAACTCTTCAACCAGTTCACAAGAGAGTCATGCCAGATGTTGTCTGTGACAGTCTTCTTCATCTGCGCATCAACAGGTCCGTTTCCGGCAAGCTTTGCCAGGATAGCAGCCTGAAGTTCAGGAACTGTCATGGATTCCGGAGACTTGCTCCAGTCAACTGTGATGGTTTCTGGATCAACCGGGGTGTCGGCAGCAGCTTGGGCAGAAGCGTCCTTGGCTGAATCTTTTACCTCGTTGGCGGCAGAAATATTCTTCTCAGTATTGGTTGTGTTTTTCTTAGCATCTGCAGATTCTGTAGCAGTCACAATGTCTTTGGATTCTTTGGATTCTATCTTTGGTTCAGCTCCCTTATTGCCTTTTGCATCGGTAGCTGTTTCAGATGCAGCTTTATCTTCTGTGTTGGTCTTAGCTTCGCTCTCAGTCTTCGTCACAACCTTAACCGGCTTTACATCCAGGTCTGTTCCATCAGGCACCCAGATCTCACCACTGTTTGCAGGCTGGGTTATGTTGATATGACCATCCTGTACAGATACCTTTTCGCCTGACAGGGCGCCGATGTATGCTGTGCAGTTCCCTGCTGCAAGGTGCATTCCGGCTGGGGCATCGTCGTTGTTCACAGATACGATGACACGGGTTCCGTCAAGATCCCTTGCGTATGCGAACTGTCTGTTGGTGAGCATCAGCTCATCGTAGCTGCCATATGACAGTGCAGGAACGGCCTGACGTACCTTGCCGAGTGCGGCGATGAGTGCTGTACAAGGATTAGTTTTTACTGAATCCTTGTAATCTTCTATATTGAGAGCTGGTCTTAAGCTGTCGTCCGAGCCATATTCCTTGCGTCCCTCAATGCCAAATTCCGAACCGTAGTATATGCTAGGCACACCCGGAAGAGTGTAGAGCAATACATGTACAGGTGCAAAATGAGCCTTATTGGTAAGTTTTGTATAGATACGCTCCACATCATGGTTGTCTACGAAGTTGTAGAGCTTTAATGTTCCCATGTTCTGGAGACGTCTTACAGTGTGCGCGATTTCAAAATAGTTGTGGTCATTGTGGCCGCTGTACAGAGCCTTGTGAAGTGTGTAGTTGGTGACACTGTGAAGAGTCTCGCCGTTTACCCAGCGGCTGTAGTCGCCGTGGATGACCTCACCCATGAGCCAGAAATCCGGCTTCACTTCATTTGCTGTGCGGCGCAGTGCCTTCATGAAATCAAAATCAAGGACGTCCGCAGCGTCAAGTCTGATTCCGTCCACATCGAACTCACTCACCCAGAAACGAATCACATCGCATATATAGTCAACGACAGCAGGATTCTTCTGATTCAGCTTGACGAGAAGGTTATAGCCTCCCCAGTTGTCGTAAGAGAAACCGTCGTTGTACTCGTTGTTGCCCCAGAAATTCACGTTGCAGTACCAGTCTTTGTAATGTGAATTCTCTCTGTTTGCCTGGATGTCCTTGAATGCGAAGAAGTCACGGCCTGTGTGGTTGAACACTCCGTCGAAGATGACCTTTATTCCCTGTTCATGGCAGTAAGCCACAAATGCTGTCAGGTCCTCATTTGTTCCGAGACGGGAGTCGAGCTTTTTGTAATCTGTAGTCTCGTAGCCGTGTCCGACTGACTCAAAGAGTGGTCCGATGTACAGTGCTGAACCGCCAATCTCCTTTATATGATCCACCCATGGAAGCAGGGTGTTTAAGCGGTGAACAGGCTCACCGTAGTCGTTCTGTTTAGGGGCTCCCGTAAGTCCCAGTGGATAAATGTGATAAAAAACTGCCTCATCATACCATGCCATAGTTATCCCTCCATATTTTAGGTGCTGTCAAATACAAAGCACCCGATATTATTTGATATACGCTGTGAGCTGCAAGTGTTATCAGAAGCTGCCCACAACGTTTATATTATACTAAAAAAATTAGAAAAATGCGACAAAAAGTCATGTATGTATTGCACGACAGAGCCACAGATGCAGGAAAAAGACTCCATTGGAGTAGTGACGCTGGCGTGCTGTCTGCTCGTCCATATATTTGCAAAGTCATACTGGAAGCAGCTCTCAGTTCTGTTCGGACTTGTGGTTGGATATATAGTAGCAGTGTGCATGGGTATGGTGGATTTCTCCGCACTCAGCGGAACATCAGTCATAGCGCTCCCTCACATCATGCCATTTAAGCCGGAGTTCAACTGAAACGCGATCATATCAGTAACTTTTCCCTAAGATCGTGCAGACGGTATTTGCTGAGAACTGTGTGGCTGTTGTATTCATAGTTGCCATCATTCTGAATCTTGTGCTTCCTAAGAACATGGATGCCCACGAGGCCCCAAAGACTGAGGATGCAGAGTAAAAACCTTTCATAAGGTGTAAGTGTTAATAACAGCGTTGTTCTGATATTATAATTTCAGAACGGCGCTGTTTTTGCTTTTTCAAAAATAGGTCAAAAGGGGTCAGGTACCTCCGTCCCAAAATAAAAATAAAGAAAGGTGAACAATATGGATAGTTTATTAAAGATAGAATCACTGAAGAAATACTATGGCAAAAAGCCAAACCAGACTAAGGCTCTGGACGGCATATCATTTCAGGTCATGCCGGGGGAGTTCCTTGGCATCATGGGTAGCAGTGGATCGGGAAAGTCCACACTGCTGAACTGTATCGCAACGGTCATAAAGCCTGACAGCGGAACCATAGAGCTTCAGGGCAAAGAGATACAGGCGCTTAAAGGTGCGAAGCTTGCGCAGTACAGAGGCAGGGAGATAGGTTATCTGTTCCAGAATTTTGAACTTCTGGACAATCTAACAGGCAGAGAGAACATTATGGTTCCGTTGTCAATACACGGTGTATCCGAGGATGAGAGCAGAAACAGACTGGAAAAGCTTTCATCATATCTGGAGATAGATAACGTGCTTGACAAATTCCCATCGCAGATGTCTGGTGGTCAGAGACAGAGGGTTGCGGCCGCCAGAGCACTCATACTTAATCCGGGGATCATTCTTGCGGACGAGCCGACCGGAGCACTCGACTCAAGAAATGCAAAGGCACTCATGGAGAAACTGTTGGGACTGAACAGGGATGACAACACTACCATACTTATGGTGACCCACGACTCAAATGCGGCCAGCTTCTGCAAGAGGATACTCTTCATACAGGATGGCAGGATATTCCATGAGCTCAGAAGAGATATGGAGAGAGAGTCACAGCAGGAGTTTTATGAGAGGATACTCAAGCTGATGGCGCAGATGGGAGGAGGCAGCGCAAATGTTCTTTAAACTCGCAATGAGGAACAGCCGGAGAAGCAGGAAAGAGAATGGTCTGTTCTTCGCTTCGCTGGTCGTGTCCATAGTGGCATTTTATATCATATTGGCGCTGTCCCATCAGGATGTGATGATATTCCTGAGAAGTCTTGAAAGCGATGCGGTGAACAGTCTTCTTCAGATAGCGGCGGTGTTCTATGTATTTTCACTGGTCATGTTGTTCTTTCTTATATACTATGCAAGCAAATACCAGCTCGAACGACGGAGGCACGAACTTGGAATGTATATAATGATGGGGATGAGGAGATCAAAGCTTTTTGCCCTGCTGATTGCGGAGGATCTGGGCAGCAGCGTAGTGGCTCTGCTCATCGGACTTCCTATAGCGATCCTGATGTCTGAGGTGGTCAGCCTTCTCACAGCCAGACTGGTAGGTCTTGGCGTTATAGGTCATCACGTATCATTTTCACTGCAGGCAGTCATACTGACAACTGTTGGATTTGTAGCGATAAAGCTTGCAGCATTTCTCATACTGAGCGGTAAGCTTGCAAGAAAGCAGATAGGCGATCTCCTTGTAGATACACCGGAGACAGAGAAGAAACAGCTTCCGGCTCCTGTGTATGGTGTGAGTGCAGTCCTCGGTCTTGTTGCGCTGGTCATTGCATACTGTCAGGGAATAGGTGGCTATTCGTGGATCAGCGTAAAATATATGGCGGTCACCATAACACTGGGATTTGTTGGCATGTTCCTGCTGTTTTTCGGTCTCAGGCTCTTTGTTGATGCACTGGCCAGACGTGCAAATGGCTCAAAACCACTTGCTGTGTTCGGTTTCAGGCAGATACACGAAAATGTAGCAACAAAATCTGGAACGCTTGCAATAAGCTCGATACTCATACTCGGCGCTCTGTGCTGCTGCGGTGCGGGCGTTGGCATATGTATATCCAGACAGAATATGGATCATGTGCTCGATTATACATTTGCCTCATATGGGGGTGACGCTGAGACGGACAGCAGGAATATCCGCGCGAAACTGGAGGAAACCGGCGTGTTGGAGGATTTCTCGGACGTATTCGATATGAAGCTTGGTTATATAAAGATGGGTGAAAATGAGTCCCATGATGATGCTGTGAACGTGGGGAATGTCATATCCGCACTTGAAAAACTCAAGGTTTCAGAGGACAGGGACGTGCTTATAAATAACATGTCATACATGACATACCCTTACCTGATCCAGGAGAGTGCGTACAACAAGGTGCTTGAGACTGCGGGAAAGGAGCCTTTGGAGCTCGGAGAGAATGAACTGGCACTCTATACGGATTTCTTTACTGATTACCGCGGAGGTTTACTGAATGAGGTATTGGCAGAGCGTCCGGAGGTGGATGTAAGAGGAGATGAGTATCATCTGACCGGAGAGGTCCAGACCACGAAGATTGTGACAGATTCATCGATAACCCTGTCGTTCGGACTTATCGTGGACGATGATACATTTGCCAGACTGACAAATGACAATTACGAGTTATATGTAAATGCCGTTCTCAAAAAGGATATCGTGGACGATAAGGGCCTCATGAAAGCCATAATGGACGAAAATGAGAAACTTGACGGCATAGATTTTGAGAGTATAAACGCTGATTGCGAGAGTTATCTGCAGAACATAGGAAGAAATATGTTCTACACGGTGGCTGCAGGATATATAACGCTTTATTTGGCGGTGGTGTTCCTCATAATCGCAAATACCATAATCGGTGTTCAGTTCCTGATGGGACAGAGAAAGTCCGGCAGAAGGTACAGAACCCTTGTGAAGCTTGGCGCGACATACGAAATGCTCTGCAGCTCAGCAAACAGACAGGTGGGCTGGTATTTCGGAATCCCGGTTGCCGTGGCGGCGGTCAGCAGTATATTCGGTGTGCGTGCTCTGCTCACGGGAATCCTGTCAGAATCCATGCGAGGCAGTGTGAAACAGATACTTATCATAGCTGCGGTTATGATAATCCTGTTGTGTGTGGTAGAATATATCTATATGACAGCGGTGAAACGCTCAAGCAACAGATATCTCATGGCGATGATGACACCGGAAAGGGTTGAGTAAACGGTGAAGTGTGTGATGGTGGTTGAGGACGATGTCCTCATGTGCGATGAACTTCTGGATATGCTGACAAAGGCAGGATACAGGGCAGTTAAGCCAGATGGATTTGACAACATAATAGAACAGATACTGGACATGGCTCCGGATATTCTTCTGCTGGATATCAATCTTCCTGGCAGGAGCGGCTTTGACATATGCCGGGAGATCAAGAGGCGGAGCTCTGTCCCGGTGCTGGTTCTCACATCGAGGGACCAGCTAAAGGACGAGCTCTATGCGCTGGAGCTGGGCGCTGATGAATTCCTCACGAAGCCATGCCGCCGTGAGCGGCTTCTGGCCCGGGTGGCAAATGTGCTCAAGAGGTACGAGGGCAGACAGAACCTGATCGAAGGAGAAGGGTTTCTTCTGGACACTCAGACATACACTCTGTATATAGATGGGAGATCTGCGGTGCTTCCACAGAATCAGGGACGTATATTTGAGACACTTATGACAAGCGGAGGAGATGTCGTGTCTAAGGAGAAACTTTGTGAGGCAGTGTGGGGCACATCGGAGTATATAGATGAAAATGCCCTGCAGGTGAATCTTACAAGACTCAAAAAGACAATGGCGGGACTGGATATGAAGGCAAAGATCATAGCTGTAAGAGGCGTTGGATACAAAATATTCCCTGGGGACGGAGGTGCCTGACCCACTAGTCAGAGTGGAGAAAATATGAAAAGATTTGGACTTGTTATAAAACAGAATATTGTCTGGCTTGGTCTGCTGCTTCTGACGGACGTGGCGTTCTGCTTCTTCATGTGGCTTGTGGCACCAGAGGCATTTGTCAGAATAAGGGTGCTGGTTGGCATGTTCACTGTGATACTGTTCGCGGCGGTGTGCTCGGTGCTGTGTATAAAGGACAGGAAGAAGATTGAGGCGTTCAGGAGATTTGTCACTGCCCCAGATGAACAGAGCGAGATAGAAATGAGGAGCCTGTGCGGGGCTTCTGAACAGGAATATGTGAGCGTGCTGTCGGAGGAGCTTCACGATCTGAGAGATTCAGTGATGCAGAGTGGCAGACAGCTCAGGGATTATCAGGAGTATGTGGAGAACTGGGCACATGAGATCAAGACCCCCATCTCTCTGCTGACATTTGTGGTGGACAACAGGAGAGATGAGCTGCCTCATAATGTTGTGATGAAGATGGACAATGTGACCAGCCAGATGCAGAACTATGTGGACCAGATGCTCTACTACGCCAGACTGAAAAGCGATTCCAAGGATTATCTCATGGAGAGCATAGATGTGGAAGAATGCGTGGATGAGGTGATAGCTGACTACAGATCCCTGCTTGAGGAGAAGGGCATACGGGTCAGAAAGTGTCTTGAGAATGGAGAGGTGTACAGTGACCGCAGGGGATTGCAGTTTATACTCGGTCAGCTTGTGAGCAATTCCATGAAATACACAAATGAGCAGCCGGAGATATCATTTGACTTCTGGACGGCGGGTGACAAAAAGCTGCTGTCCGTGAGTGACAATGGCATAGGTGTAAAGAGCTGTGACATGCCATACATATTCGAGAAGGGTGTCACGGGTGATTCGGGTGAGAACAGGAAGCATGCAACGGGCATGGGACTGTATCTTGTCAGTGAGATGGCGCATGACCTAGGCATCACAGTGACGGCAAATTCAAAGTGGCAGAATGGATTTGAGATAGTACTTGAATTCCCGGATGTGGAGACAAAGATATAAAAGTGAGGAGGCAGATACAGCGTTGTGCGTATCTGCCTCCTCACTTTTTACCGGGATATTTTATAATAAATTTATGAGTGGCGGTCTGTTAATAATCACTTTGATATTTTATAATGTAAGCATTGGTTGTAATTTAGTTGATGGTGCAAAGTCAGTTTACGTGGACTGAAACTCAGTGGGAAAGGAGAATATAATTATGGAGATCAGAAAAGCGACAGCAGAGGATTTTGATATTGTATTTGATTTTATAGAAAAATTATGGACATATAATACATATGACAGGGAAGAAATACGCAAAGTATATATGGACGTCATAGATGACGAATGCAGCTTTGCGTTTTTATTATGGGATGAAGGCATTTGCAGAGGCATGTGTCATGGAGACTATTTCAATACATTCTGGATGTCGGGGCTCACATGCTATGTTTCAAGTCTCATAACAAGAGAGGAGGACCGTGGCAAGGGATATGGTGTGGCACTCCTGGATCATGCAAAGAAGCTTGCAAAGCAGAGGGGATGCAAGGCTATCACCCTTGATTCCGGACTTCCGAGGACAGGGGCACATGGCTTCTACGAGCACTATGGCTTTGAAAAGAGCTGCTACGGCTTTGAGATGATGATATAAATTATCTGTTGAGATTTGAAAGGAGACAAATATGTGTACAGCAGCGACATATAAGACAAAGAATTTCTATTTTGGAAGAACACTTGATTATGAATTCTCGTACGGCGATGAGATCACCGTGACTCCGAGAAATTACCCGTTTGAATTCAGATATATGGGCAGGAAGGACAGCCATTATGCCATGATAGGAATGGCACATGTGGCGGGTGGCTATCCTCTCTACTATGATGCTATAAATGAGAAGGGACTTGGAATGGCAGGCCTGAATTTCGTTGGAAATGCCGCGTATCAGGAAGTGGATGAGAGCGGTGACAGGGACAATGTAGCCCAGTATGAGTTTATTCCATGGATACTCGGAAGCTGTGCCAGTGTAGGTGAGGCAAGGGTGGCACTGGATAGGATGAACCTGACAGGAACACCGTTTTCCGAGCAGCTTCCTACAGCGCAGCTCCACTGGATCATCGCGGACAGAAATGGCGCCATAACAGTGGAGTGCATGGCTGACGGACTTCATGTGTATGAGAATCCTGTTGGGGTTCTCACGAACAACCCGCCATTTCCGCAGCAGATGTTCCTGCTCAATCAGTATATGGGACTGTCACCAAAGCAGCCGGTGAACACATTTGCACCGGAGGTGGGACTGAATACTTACAGCCGTGGCATGGGAGCAATAGGACTTCCTGGGGATCTGTCATCGACGTCAAGATTTGCCAGGGTGGCATTTGTGAAGCAGAACAGTCTGTCTGGAGATTCTGAGGCTGAGAGTGTGAGCCAGTTTTTCCATATACTCGGTTCTGTGGATCAGCAGAGGGGATGCTGTGAGGTGGCATCTGACAAATATGAGATCACTATATACACGTCCTGCTGCAACGCTGACAAGGGAATATACTATTACAATACCTACGAGGGTCATCAGATAAATGCAGTGGATATGAACAGGGAGAATTTGGACGGCGCAGAGCTTGCCAGATACCCTCTTATCCAGGGGGAGAATATCAATTGGCAGAACTGATGTATGTGGCTTACAAGGGAGAAAGGATGCTGTATGAGTAAAAGCAAGGTTACAATAAAAGAAATAGCGGAGATGGCTGGGGTGTCAATAGCCACGGTATCACATGTTATAAATAGGACGAGGTATGTAAGACCTGAGCTTGTGGATAAGATAGAGAAGATCATTGTAGAGACGGGATACCAGAATAAGATAGCTGATAAGGAGAGAAAACTGCTGGTTGGACGGGAGTCCACGATAGTTGCAGTTATTCCAAACATTGAAAGTACTATATACAGAGATATGGTAGCTTATGTGAAGCAGCTTGTCAGTGTGCAGGGATATCAGTTCCTTGTGGCGATAACAGACAATGATCTCAAGGAGGAGGCGCAGGTGCTTGCCGGACTTCTGGTGAATAAGAAGGTTGCAGGGATCATACATGCGCCGGTGAGCGATGTGGCATCTAACTACACAAAACTCATACAGTCGGGTGTTCCATTTGTCTGCGTGGAGAGAAATATACTTGGATCAGGGATAGACTCGGTTGAGTTTCGCGACCGTGAGGCTATATTTAAGGGCGCAGATTATCTGCTTGCGAGTGGACACAAAAATGTTTTGTTTTTCAGAGAGAGTACGGACAGTACCACCAGGGATGAGAGAACAAAAGGTTTCCTGAATGCTCTGGAGAAATACAATATAAATACAAATGATGCAAACATTGTTGATGTGACGTTGGAAAAAGGAGAGGATGACTGCATGCTGGCTATTCAGAAAGCCCTGCGCAGATACAGGCCGACCGCTGTACTTGCGGGGGGCAACAGAATAACTCTCTATCTTATGAAGACACTGAGAGATATGGGAATCGACTGTCCGGGAGAGATATCTGTGGTTGGATTTGGTGATGAGAGCTGGTCTGAACTTACTTATCCACCTCTTACAATACTGAGAAGAGATGTGAAGGGACTAAGTGCCAAGGCTGTTGGGATGTTGTTTGAGAAGATCAATACGGGAGTTGCCATATCGCATGACTGTTATGCAGATGTAGAGCTTGTAGTCAGAAAATCCACAAAAATGCTTGACAATGGACCATTTGGAGATAAAGCGGCAGCACCGGATTCGGTTGTACTGACAAAAGAAGAGAAACACAGACTAAAGGCAGGACATTACAGGGTTGCGATCTCTTTCCACTATACCGGAACGTCTTGGGCAGAATTGCATGAGAAGGGAATTCGGGAGGAACTTGAGCAGTTTGGAATAGATGTGGTGTCGGTTATGGATGCGCACTTTGACTCGGAACTGCAGAATGCACAGCTTGATGGCATAAGACTTCAGAAACCGGATGCAGTTATAGCTATTCCAGCGGATGACAGCCGTACCAGAGAAAAGTTTCAGGAGCTTTCAAAAGTGTCAAAGCTGGTGTTCATAAGCAATGTTCCGGAGGGTATGTCCAAGAACAGCTATGTGTCCTGTGTATCAGTAAATGAGTCGGAGAATGGAACGAACACGGGAAGAATGTTGGGAGAATATTGTAAGGAAAATAAGAAAAAAAAGGCAGGTTTTATTATTCATGGCGCGGCATTCTATGGAACAAGAGTCAGGGATAATGCTGCTGAGAGAATAATCAAGGACAGTTACCCGGATATTGACATAGTGACGATCAGGAGCTTTGGAGAAATATCCAATGCATATCAGGTAGCCAAGGATGTGATAACTGCCAATCCTGAAATTGAGGCAATGTATGTGAGCTGGGATCGCCCGGCGCTTCTGGCTATAAAGGCGCTCAAGGAGCTTGGCAGGGAGGATGTGGCGGTGTTCACAACTGATCTTGACCATGGTATAGCTCGGTGCATGGAAGAAGGAATAGTCAAGGGACTCAGCACACAGAGGCCATACGAGCAGGGAAGAGCGGCTGCGGCAGTTGTTGCCAAGTCCCTGGTAAGTGAAGAACAGCTTCCAAAGTATGTGGGAGTTCAGCCGTATCAGGTCGAGCCAAAACAGCTCAGGCTTGCATGGAAGGAAATCTTCCATGAGTCCATGCCGGACAGACTTGGGTGATATGACATCTTTAGTTAGTCCGTGCCGGACAGAGTTAGAAATTGTATCTTTTTATCTAAAAAAGAATCCGTTAGAGAGAAAATTGTATCTTTCTGGCGGATTTTTTGCGTTTATACACAAGACCTTGGAAGATTGTATCTTTTTCGCCTGAGAAGTTCCCAAGGATACAATTTTGTGTCCAAGTTGCTGTAACCACACCCAAAAGAGAAAATTCCCGGGGAAGTGGTACCGGAGACAAAGGACAAGATTACAAGATACAAGGTGACAAGTAACGGGTGTCAATCATACACTACAAATCCCATAAGTATGACATATCGTAAAATATTTACGTAAAAAATAATAAAAGACCTGCGAACCCTATAATGCAATTGAGTGTTATTTGTACATAATGACGAATAAACAATAAATAAAACACTTGATATTGACAATAACCGACAAAGGTTATATCATCAAAACATGCAAAGGACGAAAAACAGTTTAAAATTTACGTAAATTAAACCGGTTGCAAACAGTTTTTCGACAACGAGTTAGCAAAAACGAAATACATGATATTGGAGGTAAAAATTATGAGAAAGATTAAGAAGTTATTAGCAGTTGGAGCATGCCTGTGCATGTCACTCAGTTTACTGGCAGGTTGTGGATCAGGAGCAGGAGGCGCATCGGACGGCGGTTCATCTGAATCAGGTACAAAGCAGGAGAGCACGAAGTCATCCGACCTGTCATTTGCATTCTGTACAAACACACTTAACAACACATTCCAGAGTTCAATAGATGCAAAGCTCAAGGAACTCTGTGATGCGAACGGAATATCATATACATGTCTTGATCCTGACTACGATCTGAACACACAGCTCAGCCAGTTATCAGACGTGGCAAACAGTGGATACGACGCAGTGTTCATCATCCCAGTTGATTCAGCAGGTATCACATCTGGTCTTGCAGAGATCAAAGATGCAGGAATCCCAATCTTCAATGTAGATACAGCAGTTATCGAGGATGACATAGAGAACTTTGTAACACAGTTCGTTGGAACAAATGCATACATGGCAGGACAGCTTGTAGGTGAGCAGATGGTTAAGGATTATCCGGATGGAGCAGACATTGCGATCCTTGACTTCCCATCAAATGAGAGCTGTGTAGACCGTGTAAATGGTTTCCTCGATGGTCTCGGTGACAACAAGGACAAGTTCAATATTGTGGCACAGCAGGATGGCGAGGCTGCACTTGATGCATCAATGAGTCTTGCAGAGGATATCATCACAGCAAACACAGATCTTCAGGCATTCTTCTGCATCAATGATCCATCAGCACTCGGTGCTGCAGCAGCAGTTAAGGCAGCAAATAAGACTGGCAAGATCGGCGTGTACAGTATCGATGCTTCACCAGATGGCAAGCAGGCACTCATTGACGGTGAGTTCACAGCAGTTGCATGTCAGGTTCCTGTACAGATTGCAGAGTATGCATTCAACGCAGCACAGAAGTATGTAGGCGGAGATACGACCATTGACGAGAAGAAGGTATATCTTGATTCACACCTTGTACTCAAGGATGAGGCAGAGAAGACAGTTAACGACTGGCAGTAAAGCCGGACCGGCTCCGAAAATAATAGTGAGGAGCTGAACCCGGACTTGGCAGATATGACACAATGTAGATGCATATAACACGGGAGAGACCGGGGATCTTAGATCTCCGGCCGAGATCCCGAAAAAGCAGGATAACAAAAGATCTATTTTAGAAACTTGGAGGTTTAATATGGGACAGACAGTTCTGGAAATGATAGGGATAAAGAAAAGCTTCTCTGGAATATATGCTTTAAGCGGCATCGACTTTTCCCTTGAGCTGGGAGAGGTACACGCACTGCTCGGTGAGAATGGTGCAGGAAAGTCCACACTGATCAAGGTCCTCGGCGGAATTTACCAGCCCGACAGCGGAATCATCAAGGTAAATGGCAAGGAGGTCAAGATCAACGGAGTTCCGGCTGCCAGAGAAAATGGTATAGGAATAATACATCAGGAAATCGTACTTGTTCCATATCTTTCGGTGGCACAGAACCTGTTTCTCGGCAGAGAGATAAGGACAAAGCTTGGAACATTGGACTTTGCAGAGATGAACAGAAGAGCAGAGGAGATGATATCCTCCCTCGGTGTGAATATAAAGGCAGATACGATAGTAGAGAATCTGACCATCGCACAGCAGCAGATGGTGGAGATCGTCAAGGCGGTCTCATTCAACGGCAAGATAATAGTTATGGATGAGCCAACCTCATCTCTTTCAAATGAGGAGGTTGAGCAGTTATTTGAGATCATTGAAAATCTCAGAAAGAAAAAGGTAAGTATAATCTACATCTCCCACAGAATGGAGGAGCTCTTCAGAATATCTGACAGAGTTACCGTCATCAGGGATGGTGCATACGTAGGAACAAAAAAGACATCTGAGACCAACCCGAACGAGCTGGTGGCAATGATGGTAGGAAGAGATCTGGAGAGCTTCTATGCCAGAGATTACTGTGACATGGACAAAGCGGAGACAGCTCTGGAGGTAAAGAATCTTTCTCAGACAGGTGTCTTTGAAGATATAAGTTTTTCAGTACATAAGGGCGAGATCCTGGGATTCTCAGGTCTGGTAGGTGCCGGACGAAGTGAGATCATGGAGGCGATATTTGGCGCGACACGGCTTACATCGGGAGAGGTAATACTCGGAGGAAAGACGGTTCACTTCAAGAATCCAATGCAGGCTATCAAGGCAGGCATAGCACTGGTTCCAGAGGACAGAAAGAAACAGGGACTTGTACTCGGCAACAGCGTGGCGTTTAACCTCACACTTTCGTCCCTCAGATTCTATATGAATGGAATCGCTATAAGCGAGAGAAAGCGCGGCGAGGTAATTGACCATTATTCACAGAGACTGAGGATAAAGGCGGCGTCGCCTGAGATTGAGGCGGGCAGCCTGTCAGGCGGAAACCAGCAGAAGGTGGTTCTGGGCAAATGGCTTGCAACCAAGCCAGATGTGCTCATTTTGGATGAGCCAACCAGAGGCGTGGATGTAAATGCAAAATTTGAGATATACACAGTAATCAATGAACTGGCAAAGGAAGGCATAGCGATAATCATGGTATCCAGTGAGCTTCCTGAGATCATCAACATGTGCGACAACGTATGTGTGGTCAGAGCCGGAAGACTCGTGAAGAAGCTGTCAAAGGACGAGCTCTCACAGGAAGAGATAATGAAATACGCTGCAGGAGGTATCGAATAATATGGGCGAGACAAAGAAGAATTCAAAAGCAACTTCTATATTAAAGAACAATCCCCTGACATCCATAGTCAAGGGCAACATAGGAATCATAGTGGTTCTGATAATCATGTGTGTGGCGGTAGCACTTGCCACGGACAAGTTCCTCACGACCAACAATATCATATCAGTGCTTAGACAGATATCGATCAACACATACATAGCACTTGGAATGACACTGATAATTATACTTGGACACATCGACTTGTCAGTTGGATCGATAGTAGCCATGTCGGGAACCTTGACCGTAGGATTTATAGTTAACCAGGGACTCCCTCTCGGCGTTGCCATAGTAGCAGGACTTCTGGTTGGTACAGCAGCGGGCTTTATAAGTGGTTTTATAGTTGCTAACTTTAAGGTGCCTGCATTCATCATCACAATGGCCATGATGAACATAGCAAGTGGTATAGCTTATGTCTACACAGGTGGACAGTCAACACGTATCACCAACAAGATCTTCATCGAGATCGGAACAGGATACCTGTTCAATGTGATCCCACTCCCTGTAGTGTACATGGTAGTGCTCATCATACTGTTCAGCTTCATCCTCAGCAAGACAAAGTTTGGAACATATGTATACGCGATAGGTGGTAACCGCGAGGCTGCAAGACTCTCAGGTGTACCTATCAAGAAGATAGAGATCATAGTATTTACAATATCTGGACTTCTCTCAGCATTTGCAGGACTTGTACTTTGTTCAAGAATGTACTCAGGCCAGCCTTCAGTAGGAAGCGGATACGAACTTGATGCCATCGCAGCCTGCGTACTTGGCGGAACATCCATGACAGGAGGTAAAGGAAGGATCAGTGGAACCGTATTTGGTGCCATGGTCATCGGAATCATCTCAAATGGTCTTAACCTTATCGGAGTGTCATCATACTGGCAGCTCATCATCAAGGGTCTTATCATCGCATGTGCGGTACTCCTTGATGGACAGAAGGGCAAGCTTGAGCTTCTCAAGAAGAAGAAACTGGCAGCAAACTAGTAGAAAGAGAGGATTGATAATATGGAGATTTTTAGAAAGATGTCCTTCGCGGATTCCACGGGAGATGCAATACCTTTCTACCACGAGGGCAAATATCATATATTCTCACTGACTTCCCCTCCGGGAACAACAGTGTACCCGGCAAGACTCAGAACAACATGGAGCCACAGTGTATCAGATGATCTGGTGCACTGGGAGGAGCTTCCTACAGCGCTCTATCCGGGCGAGGGCGACGAGCCGGATGCATCAGGAGTATGGACTGGATCAGTCATATACGGCGAGGGCAAATACCATGCATTCTATACAGGCTACTGCCTCACCGCAGAGTATCAGCAGACCATATGCCATGCTACAAGCGACGATGGAATCACGTGGGTGAAGGATGCAGCCAATCCGGTCATCACACCTATGATAGAGCTTTACGAGAAGCTTGACTGGAGAGATCCATATGTATTCTACAATGAGGAGGACAAATGTTACTGGATCCTCATATCAGCGAGAAGGTTGGATATGCCGATAACCAGAAGAGGATGTATAGTTCTCTACAGATCAAAGGATCTGGTCAACTGGGAATATTACGGACCGATATATTCACCGGGACACACCAACTGTCCTGAGTGCCCTGAGATGTACAAGATGGGAGACAATTGGTATCTCTCATACTCAAGATTCTCAGAATATGTAAATACAATATACAGAGTTGCAAAGTCACCATTTGGCCCATGGAGAAAGCCAAAGAAGGATGGCATAGGCGGAAGAAGATTCTACGCAGCCAAGTCCATGCAGGATGATGACGGCAGACGCTTCTACTTCGGTTGGGCTCACGACAGAGCAGACAGAAGCGACAGAGGTGAATGGTACTGGGGCGGAACCTTCTGCGTGCCGCATGAGGTAGTTGCCACAGCGGATGGAGGACTTGACGTAAAGCTTCCAAAGGAATATGAGCATGTATTTGAGAAGCCTGTGGCATGGGATTACATCCCTGTACTTGGAAATGCAGAGCTTCACGGAGACAGACTGGTTGAGATGGATTCAGTAAGCACATGTACATACGGATTCCTTGGACACAACGAGGAGAGCTACATGCTGAAGTGCAAGATCATGCCTAGAGAGGTGTATGACCATTTCGGTATACTGCTCAAGTCAGACAAGGAAGCAAGCGGATGCCTTCTCCTTGAGTTCGATGTGGCCATGCAGAGAGTGTCACTGGTAAATCTTCCTATGGGAGTTGACCCGTTCTGGGTTCAGTCCTGTCAGGCTGTGCCTCCTGCAACGGAGCCGGGCCCTGATGGAGTCAGAGTGTGCGAGAAGGCATTTGACATAACAGAGGGCAGCGAGATAGATGTGAAGATCATCGTTGACCATGATATGGTGGAGGTATTTGTCGGAGAACAGGTGGCGTTTACATACAGAATATATGCGAAGCCTGAGTTTGAGACGGGACTTCTGGCACAGGATGCAAGAGTAGAATTCTATGACATAGAGATCACAGGAAAGTAAAATTCACAAGGAGGATCCAACATGGAAAAGAAATATGATGTTGTGGCTCTTGGTGAGTTCCTGATAGACTTTACACCTGCCGGAAGCACTGATTCCGGGATGAAGCTCTTCGAGCAGAATCCCGGAGGGGCTCCGGTGAACATGCTCACGGCAGTCGGTAAAGCCGGGCTTAAAACTGCCTTCATTGGTAAGGTTGGAGATGACATGCACGGCAATTTCCTTGTTGAGACGGCAAAGCAGGCAGGGATAGATACCAGAGGTATAGTGGTTGACAATACGGTATTTACCACTTTGGCATTTGTCACTCTGGATGAGAACGGAGAGCGTGAATTCTCATTTGCCAGAAAGCCGGGAGCGGACACAATGCTCTGTTACAAGGAAGTGGATGCCGACCTGTTAAGAGACACAAAGGTGTTCCATATAGGTTCGCTGTCTCTCACGGATGAACCGGCCAGAACCACCACGTTTCAGGCGGTGAAGGAGGCAAAGAAATACGGCGCGGTGATATCGTATGATCCGAACTACAGAGCACCGCTGTGGGACAGCAGAGAAAATGCGATGGAGAGGATGAAGAGTATTCTTCCATTTGTAGATATAATGAAGCTTTCGGACGAGGAAACAGCGCTACTCACACCATTTTCCGATCCGGAAGAGGCAGCAGAGTATCTTCTGGGAAGCGGCGTCAGACTTGTTGCGGTCACCCTGGGAAGTGAGGGTGTGCTGATATGCAGCAGGGATGGAAGCCGGAAGGTTCCCGGATTCGTCAGCCATGTGGTAGATACGACGGGGGCTGGAGATTCATTCTGGGGAGCATTTGTATCACAGCTTGTCAGAGCGGACAAGAGCCTGGAGGAATTCAGTATAGACGAGCTTGAAGAATTTGCAAGATATGGAAATGCGGTTGCGAGCCTGTGTGTCGAGAAGCGCGGAGGACTCAGATCGATTCCTGAAGAGAGCGAGACATTTGAGAGACTCGCAGTAAAGTAAGTGTACTACAATTTTTCACATAAAATTTTCCCTTAACCCTGAAGGCCGGAGAGTTTCCGGCCTTCTTTTTTGTACAATCTAACATTTGGACAGTATAACCATTCAAAAGTGCATTGACTCATAATTCCATTTCCTATAATATGTGGCTGGTGAACAAAAAAATAATCATATATACCACATATTATTAGGAAGAGGAATAAATATGAAGAGTAGATTGACGAGAAAAGAAATGCTTCCGCTTGTGGGAATGACCGTCTCGGCGTTCATATTCAACACATCGGAATTTATGCCAATTGGCTTGCTGACAGACATTGCAAAGTCGTTCAGCATATCGGAGTCGAAGGCGGGAATGCTTATCACAGTGTATTCGTGGATAGTCATGCTGTTGTCCCTGCCGCTCATACTTCTTGTGTCGAAGATAGATTTCAGGAAGCTGTTCATGGGAACGATCGCACTGTTTGGAATATGCCAGATCATGTCCGTGATCGCGCCGACATACGGAGTGCTCATGGCATCGCGTATAGGCGTTGCGTGTACCCATGCGATATTCTGGTCGATAGCTTCACCGGTTGCCATAAGACTTGTAAATGAAGAACACAGATCATTTGCACTGAGCATGGTCGTGACTGGAACATCCATAGCTACTATAGCCGGACTTCCGCTTGGAAGACTTGTTGGACAGTATATGGGATGGAGAGTTACATTCCTCATCGTTGGAATCATAGCATTTGCAGTGCTCGTATATATGGCGTTTGTTTTCCCGAAGATAGCGAGCGGAGAGCAGTTCCATGTAAGGGATCTCCCGGCACTCCTGAAGAATCCGGTGCTCATCTGTCTGTATGTCCAGACCATACTTTTTGTGCTTGGATATTACACAGTTTACAGTTATATAGAACCGTTCATGCAGCAAGTCGCAAAGCTGCAGAACAATGTCATAACCATAGTGCTCCTGATATTTGGTGCCACGGGACTTCTTGGAAGTTATCTGTTTTCAAAGCTGTATGACAGACATAGATTTGCATTTATAGGTACAGTTATGGCTACGCTTCTTGTATGGCTGCTGCTTTTGCTTCCAGCATCAAAGAGCCTGGCAACTATGGTCATTCTATGTGCATTCTGGGGAATCACGGCCATGGCGTTTAACGTAACTACTCAGTCTGAGGTCATCAGAAGTGTGGATGAGAAGGGCTCTGCCGTGGCGACAGCCATATATTCAGGACTTTTCAACCTTGGTATAGGTGGGGGAAGCTGGATCGGCGGAATAGTGTGTGACAAAGGTGCGATATCGTATATAGGATTAGTGGGTGCGGTATTTGCGGTTATATCAGTGTTGTTCTTTGCATTTGTACTGCTCAGGAAATTGAAGCAGAGCGTGAACTGATAGTGTGTTGTATATAAAAAAATATGATAGAAATATAAAGGTGCGGCATAGCTGACATGCGGGTTTCGTTTGGAACGTGGAATATCAGCTATGCCACTTTTTCTATTGAGTTTCAAATAATGGGTTGACATATTATCAAAATGATAATAACATATAAACAACTTGGAGATATTATCAAAATAATAATAACTGGAGGCGCGTGTGGATTTCTTTATGAAAGAAGGAGGAGAAGAATTATGGGTAATAACACGAAAAAGACACTTATAGTAGTTGATATGCAGAATGATTTCATTGATGGGGCACTAGGCACAAAGGAGGCAGCAGCCATCGTGGAAAATGTGAAAGCAAAGATAAGAGAGTATGCTGACCGCGGGGATGAGATCATATTCACAAGGGATACGCATTATGAGGACTACATGGAGACAAACGAAGGTCGTCATCTCCCGGTTCCGCATTGTATAGAGGAAACTGAGGGCTGGGAGATCGCAGCTGGTCTTGAAGTCCCGGGAGCTATATACATCAACAAGACCAGCTTTGGATATACAGGATGGGGGGACTTCGACCTTCAGGATGTTGAGATGGTAGGTCTCTGTACGGATATATGTGTCGTGTCGAATGCTCTGATCATCAAGGCTCTGTACCCGGAGATAAATGTCAAGGTGGATGCGAAGTGCTGTGCCGGGGTGACACCGGAGAGTCATGAGGCTGCGCTTGCCACCATGTCGATGTGTCAGGTGGACATAATCAGATAACGGCGGAAATATAAAGGAGGATGAAGCATACGTATGAAGACATATGAGATGAGTGACGAAGAGAAGGAATTCCTTGCCGGATATGACCTGACAAAATATGACAGGCCATCTGTTGCCGCGGATGTGGTTGTATTTTCAGTTATGAAGGATGACGAGTGCGAGGATGTAAGAAGACTTCAGGAGAAGAAGCTCAAGATACTACTGATAAGAAGAGGTGGATTCCCATATAAAGGAAGCTGGGCTATGCCCGGTGGGTTCTGTAGAAAAGGCGAGGATGTCATAGATTCAGCCAGAAGAGAGCTTTGCGAAGAGACAGGTATAGACGATGCATATGTAAAGCTTGTCGGAGTGTATGGCGAGCCGGGCAGAGATCCGAGAGGCTGGGTCATATCATCAACTTATATGGCACTTATGAACGCTAGAGCCTGCCGCCTGAAGGCAGGAGATGATGCACAGGATGCGAGATGGTTTACAGTTGAACTGACAGATGTTTCAACAGAGGCAACAGAGGTGTCAGGTACAGGTGAAGAAAATGTGAAAAATGAAGTTGAAGCTTCACATAAAGTCCAAAACGGGAAAAAATACAGGCTGGTTCTCAAGAATGCAGACTCTGATATAAAACTTACTGCAGTGCTGCGCAGAACAGATATGAGCTCATGCGGACGAAGCTCGGACAGTTACTATATAGAGGAATGTGAAGGACTGGCATTTGACCACGCAAGAATCATAACGGAAGCGGTGCTCGGACTGCGGGAGGATGTCAGGAGGGATATGGAGCTGGCATTTGACCTGCTGCCGGAGAGATTTACACTCACCGAGCTTCAGAATGTATATGAACAGATATGGGACATGGAACTCACCACACCTAACTTCAGAAGAAAGATTGCGGAATATGTTGAGGAAACTGATGCATATCAGGCCGGTGAGAGATACAGGCCTGCCAAACTGTTCACACGAAGGAAGGATGCAAGGAAGTAGAGACTATAGTGTAGTGGATGGATGTTTAAATGGGGAGGAATGAATAGATGACATTTAAGAAATTTATAAAAAATGAGATAGAGGGCTGGAAGAAGCTGGAGGTCGCCTGGCTGCTTATAGCATGTGCGGTCATCGTGGGGCTGTCCATATACTGGGATGATACGGTTATGGGGATCATATCGTCCACCACAGGTGTGATCTGCGTAGTGTGTACGGGAAAAGGAAAGTTGTCAGCGTACATATTTGGTCTTGTGAATACAGTGCTTTATGCAATCATATCGTATAAGGCTGCGCTGTACGGGGAGACGATGCTCAATGCGCTATATTATGTGCCTATGCAGTTTGTTGGATTCTATGTGTGGTCAAGGCATATGAATGATGAGACGCATGAGGTCAGAAAGAAACACATGAAGGCGGTGGGAAGGATATTCATGGTGCTGGCGGTGGCACTTGGCACATTTCTGTATGGGCTGCTGTTAAAGAGACTCGGGGATGCCATGCCATTTGTGGATGCGTTTACAACGGTTTCATCGGTTGTGGCGATGGTTGTATCTGTAAGAATGTTCGCGGAGCAGTGGTGGATATGGATTGCGGTAGATGTGTTTACAATATATATGTGGGCACAAAACTTTGTGAGTGGCAATGACAACATAGCAACGCTGCTCATGTGGATAGTGTACCTTGGAAATGCCGTTATTATGTGTGTCAGATGGGAACGTGAGGTCAGAAGAAATCGCCTGGACGAAGTACACGTTTTCGAAGACGGCACGGCAACAGAGTAAGGGAGGCTGACAAGTTATGTATAGATATAAGGTAGGAATGTATGGGGGGTCGTTTGATCCGCTTCACATAGGACACATCCACGACATCATACGTGCTGCGGCGATGTGTGAGGAACTGTATGTGATGATAAGCTGGTGTGAGGGCAGAGAGTCTGCCACAAAGGAACTGAGATATCGCTGGATACTTAACAGTACAAGACATCTGCCAAATGTGAAGATAATCATGATAGAGGATAAGGCGGTCTCAAAAGAAGAATATAATACGGATTATTATTGGGAAAAGGGAGCACAGGATATCAAGGACACGATAGGAAAGCCTATAGATGCAGTGTTCTGTGGTTCGGATTATCTTGGAACCGGCAGGTTTGAGAGCCTGTACTGTCCGGAGAGTGAGGTCGTGTACTTTGACAGGGCGGAGGTTCCGGTATCCTCGACAGAGATCCGTGAGTGGGCGACGGCGCATTGGGAGTATATTCCAGAGGTGTGCAGGGATCACTACGTCAGAAAGATTCTGGTTGTCGGCGGTGAATCCACAGGAAAATCCACACTGGTTGAGAATCTTGCGCTGGCATATAACACGAATTTTGTACGGGAGATAGGACGTGACACCTGTGAGTACGCGGGTGGCGAGAATTTCATGGTTGAAGATGATATGGTGGAGAACTTCATCAGACAGAAGGACGAGGTACGCAGGGCAGCCAGGCATAGCAACAGACTGTTGTTTGTGGATACCGATGCACTGACTACGGGATTTTATTGTGATCTGCTCATGGATGATGATGAACAAAAACGCAGGCTTACAGATATGGCGGGCGCGATAAATGCAACAAATAAGTGGGATCTTGTGTTGTTCCTTGATCCTGATGGAACGGATTTTGTCCAGGATGGGACCCGGAATGAGAAAATAATGCGGGAGAGAAGGCATTACAGCGATTTGCTCAAGGCGTGGTTTGACAAGTATGGGGTACACTGTGAGACGGTATCGGGAGATTATCTTGATCGGTTCAACACTGCGAAAAAACTGATTGAGGAACGACTTGCGATAACAACTGTATTTTAAATGACAATTGATCGTATATATTAACATCCACGACATGGTTTTTAAAACAACGTGTTGTGGATGTTTTTGTCTGTTTTTTATCGTATTTATGACTATGAATAAAAAGCCAATGATGATACAATAGTAGATAATATAACAATTATATAGTAGGAAAAGGCTGAAAAAGTAAATGAAATGCAAAATTAAAACGTACAGGTGAAGACAGAACCGTACAAATATATTGGAGAGGTGGACAAACATGGCAAAGTATATCTTGAGCTGCTGCTCAACAGCAGATCTTTCAAAGGAGCATTTTGACAAAATAGACGTAAAATATATATGCTTTCACTACGAGCTTGATGGTGTGGAGCATCCTGATGACCTGGGACAGACCATGCCATTTGAGGAATTTTACAGAAAGATGACAGATGGTGCGGCTACGAAGACCTCGCAGGTGAATTCAGATGAATATTATGATTTCTGGAAACCTTATCTTGAACAGGGGTATGACATACTTCACTTGACATTGTCATCGGGAATAAGCGGGTCTATAAACTCTGCAAATATTGCCAGGGAGGATCTGGAGGAAGAATTCCCTGACAGGAAACTCTATGTGGTAGATTCCCTGGGGGCTTCCTCGGGATATGGGCTGATCATGGACACGCTGGCAGGCATGAGAGATGAAGGCAGGTCCATAGACGAGCTGCATGACTGGATAGAACAGCATAAGCTGGACCTGAACCACTGGTTCTTCTCAACGGATCTCACGTTTTATATCAGAGGCGGAAGAATATCCAAGACTGCTGGAACGGTTGGCACAATACTTGGAATATGTCCACTTCTCAACATGGATGACGAGGGCAGGCTGATACCGAGATCAAAGATAAGAGGTAAAAAGAAGGTTATTCAGGAGATAGTAAAGCGCATGGAGGAGAATGCACAGGATGGGCTTGATTATTCCGGTAAGTGCTATATATCGCAGTCTGCATGTATGGATGATGCCGAGGCTGTGGCAAGGCTTGTTGAGGAGAGATTTCCAAAACTTGACGGCAAGGTGGAGATCAATTATATAGGAACTACCATAGGAAGTCATACAGGACCTGGCACAGTTGCCTTGTTTTTCTGGGGCAAAAGACGTCAGGGGTAGGATAATACATTGTGCATTCATTTTTCCACTGCTATAATATAGGAAGAGTTTATATTTATTAATTTTTGATGCGCTTGGGCCGATTTTGATATTTAAGACTGGACGATACGGGCTATGTGGCGAAGGCTGGAGGAGAGAGAATGGATAATACAATTGATAAAAGCATACAAATGGACAGTCAGATGAAAGAATTCTTCGAGTGCATAAGCGGGGACGCGGATACACAGCAACAGAGAATCCAGTGTATAAGGAATGGTCTTGCTGCTATTGCTGACAGGCTCAGGCTGGGAAAGGCGGAGATTACTGTTGATATTCCGAAAAACAGGTTTATGCCGCTTGGAGAAAGAAGCAGCGCGGTATTATACGAGAGAGAAGTGACTGAATTGGGTACCCCCGTTGATATAGAGATGAAGATCAGAACCGGTGGTACTGTGTTTATCAAGGATTATCCATATGGTCCGGGTTATTCAGAAGAGGAGATACAGACACACAGGTTTATATTTAGGGAGATATTTATTCAGTACAACCGGACATTGGCTCAGTGCATGCTTGAAAAGATCATGAATACAGATATAAACACGGGTGTTGCCAATCAGAATTCCCTGATGTATTATGCGGTGAATCTGATAAAAAACGGACGGATTGGTGATTATACAGGCATATTTTTTAATATCCACAATTTCAAGTATGTGAATAAGGTTTTTGATTATTCACAGGGAGATGTGATACTTAGAAATTATGCGCATATGGTGAAGTCATATCTTGACAGCGATGAGGAGATAGCAAGGCTTGGAGGAGATAATTTTGTTGTAATCTGTCGTAATGAGAATGCGTCTGATTTTATAAGCAAGATTAAAGATGTTCATATGAGTCATGAGTTCAGATCTGTCAAAAGAGAATTCCAGCTGGGAGTTACAGCGGGTATAGCCTGCCTGGAAGGCGTTGATAAGCCGAGGGAAGTTATGGCCAGAACCAGCATTGCGTATCAGGCAGCAAGAAAAACCGGAGCGGGCTCTATAGTGGTATATACAAAAGAGATTCAGAAGCAACTTATGGATGATCAGGAGATCCTGGCTGCTTTTCCCCAGGCACTTGCTGCGGGCGAATTTGTAGTATATTATCAGCCAAAGGTGAGGATTGCGGACAAAAGTATATATGGTGCGGAGGCACTTGTCCGCTGGGTGAGAGATGGACAGGTGGTTACACCTGCGAGATTTATACCGCAGTTTGAGAGAGAGGGAAGTGTGTGCAGGCTTGACTACTATATGCTTGAGCAGGTATGCGGTTTTTTGAAGAGCAGACTGGATAAAGGTCTGAAGATTGTGCCTGTATCAGTCAATTTTTCCAGAAGACATCTGGAAGAAGGCGATCTGGTGGAACGAATAACCGGTACCATAGACAGATTTGGGATAGACAGAAGCTATATTGAGATAGAGCTCACAGAAAGTGAGGATTATCAGAATTATGAGATCATGTCCAGCGTGATAGGAAGACTCAAGGAACGAGGCATAAGTACATCCATAGATGATTTTGGTACAGGATTTTCTTCGCTCAACATGATCAAAAAGGTTGACCTTGATACCATCAAGATAGACAAATCGCTGATACCTTTTGACGATGTAAACAATAATAAGCATCAGGATATAGTAATGTTTTCAAGCATAATAGACCTCATAGGCCGGCTCGGGAAAAAGTCAGTTGCGGAGGGCGTTGAGACAACTCAGCAGCTTGACTATCTGGAAAAGCTTGGCTGTGATATAGTACAGGGATATGTGTTTGACAAGCCCCTGCCAAAGGATGAATTTGAGCAAAGGCTGGAGTCGGGATATTAAAAAGCGGCAATGGAGCCATATGAACTCCATTGCCGCTTTTTGTGTATGTAGTAAAACGGTAAAATATATATACATGGGGACTTGTTTCTTCACCGGGAAAATGATAAAACTGTTGGGAGGATTGATAAAGAAACACAGCAAAAACTGCTGCTTGAGATGGGGTTTGCCAGGGAAGTGGCTGACCGTGTTATATTTATGGCCGATGGGATCATAGTTGAGGATGGAACTCCGGAGCAGCTGTTCGGGGATCCGCAGAATGACAGGACAAAGGCTTTTCTCAGTTCAATTCTCAACACATAATAGAGTGCCTGTATGTTGTATGCTGTGGCACTGACTAAAAAGAACGAGAGGTTTCAGAGATGAAGAGTAGACAGGTAAGGAATTCACTGCTGCTAGTTTTGACAGCTTTTATATGGGGCGTAGCCTTTGTTGCGCAGAGACAGGGAGGAGATGCGGTTGGACCGTTCTCTTTCAACGGAATACGGTCACTGATCGGCGGTGCTGTTCTTATACCGGTCATATTTATAATTGACAGGATAAAACCATCTGATAGGAAACCGAGTAATAGATCAGATAGAAAGAGACTTGTGATTGGCGGTATATGCTGTGGAACTGTTCTGTTCCTGGCAAGCTCTGCACAGCAGCTTGGACTTTATATGGGAACACCGGCGGGAAAAGCGGGATTCCTCACAGCGTGTTACATATTGCTGGTTCCAATTCTGAGTCTGTTTTTGAAGAAAAAATGTGGCTGGAATATATGGCTTGGAATAGTTATAGCTGTGGTGGGGCTTTATCTGCTTTGTATGAGCAGCTCACTGTCATTTCAGAGCAGTGATCTTATGGTGCTTGTATGTGCATTGCTTTTTGCAGTACATATACTTGTGATAGACCATTTCTCACCGCTTGTGGATGGAGTCAGAATGTCATGTATACAGTTTTGGGTATGCGGGATTCTCAGCATATTCCCGGCGTTTTTCTCGGAGATGCATCATAGTGTGGCTGGAATTGCGGCATGGGTGCAGCCTCTCGGTACATTGAGTGCGTGGATTCCGATACTCTATGCAGGAGTGTTGTCATGTGGCGTGGCATATACACTTCAGATAGTTGGACAGAACGGACTAAATCCCACTGTCGCTTCAATGATCATGAGCCTTGAGTCGGTATTCTCTGTCATTGCCGGTTGGATCATCCTTGGAGAACGTATGGGGGTAAGACAGCTTGCAGGATGCGGGCTGATATTTGCCGCAATACTTCTGGCACAGATCCCGGTCGGACGAGGAAAGAAAGAGATGGCATGAACGTCTTGAGAGCCGATGATAAAAATACTTTGTTTTCACAAGAAAAAATATGCCGCAGGCGTACATATATCGTTGAAACACTTGAAAAAAATGCGAGTTTTTATTTACTTGCAAAAATGGGTTGACATTAAAATACTTCAGTGCTAGTTTAGGTACCGAACAAAGAGCAAATGCAAAGAACAGAATACGGTCGTCAAAGATCGCATACTTCAGAGAGCCGCCGGTTGGTGTGAGACGGTGTATGTCCTTGATGATTATCCTCTGCGAGCAGTGCACTGAATTCCCTGGTCATGAGATGCCAGAGACATTAGGTGTCACCGGTTTTCTACCGTTACATAGAAGCTTATTTCAATAGACAGTGAGTAGTGGTCAGGCGAGATAAGGTCAGAGAGGTCATCCTTTTATGATGGCAAATAAAGTGGTAACGCGGAAGTATACAGGCTTTCGTCTTTATGAGATTGCATAAAGACGAAAGCCTTTTTTAATTTACTCTTTGCAAAAATGAGATATCGCCATAAGGCGTGAGAAAGGAGAAAGATATGAATAGTTTGGTAATTGTTCTTATCGCAGTAGTAGTTTTAGGTGCTGGCTATCTGGGCTATGGAAGATGGCTTGCAAAGAAATGGGGTGTAGATCCAAATGCAAAGACACCAGCAGTTGCAAATGAGGATGGCAAGGATTATGTACCATCATCAAAGCTTACAGTATTTGCACATCAGTTTTCATCGATAGCAGGTGCCGGCCCTGTCCAGGGACCTATCATCGCAGCCATGTTCGGATGGGTACCAGTTTTACTCTGGCTGCTTGTCGGAGGCGTATTCTTTGGTGCAGTTCAGGATTTTGGTTCACTTTACGCATCAGTTAAAAATGGTGGTAAGTCAATAGGACTTGTCATCGAGAAGTACATAGGCAAGGCAGGAAGAAGATTCTTCTCACTGTTCTGCTGGCTCTTTACACTTCTTGTTATAGCAGCATTTACATCGATGGTTTCATCGACATTTAACGGTTTCACAGCAGGCGCTGACGGAGCTGTGACAAAGAACTTCAATGGTGCTGCAGCTGCTACAGTTTCAATGCTGTTCATAGTAGTAGCCATGGTATTCGGTGTGGTTATGAAGACATGCAAGAATATGAAGGAGTGGCTCAAAGCTATAGTAGCCATCGTCCTCATCGTTGCAATGTTTGCAGTAGGTATGAAATGTCCTTGGTACTTAAATGGTGACCAGTGGAATTACGTAATCATGGCTTACCTCTTCCTCGCATCAGTTCTTCCAATGTGGTTACTCATGCAGCCAAGAGATTACATGACAACATTCATGCTCATCGGTATGTTAGTTGGTGCATTTGTCGGAGTTCTGGTAGGACATCCTGATATGAACCTGAATGCATTCAATGGTTTCACAGTTGTATCATCAACAGGAGCTAAGAGTTATCTGTTTCCAACATTGTTTGTAACGATCGCCTGTGGTGCGGTTTCCGGTTTCCACAGCCTTGTTTCATCAGGAACATCATCTAAGACAGTAAGAAATGAAAAAGATATGCTTTTCGTAGGTTATGGCGCAATGATCCTTGAGACGCTCCTCGGAGTTATCTCACTTATAGTAGTTGGTGCTGTCGCAGTTGGCGGCAAGGCTCCAGAGGGTCTTACACCTTTCCAGATCTTCTCACAGGGTATCGCAGGATTCCTCGAGAAGTTCGGACTTCCAAACTCAGTTGCAAATGTATTCATGACAATGTGTGTATCAGCACTTGCTCTTACATCACTTGACTCAGTTGCACGTATCGGACGTATGTCATTCCAGGAGCTCTTCATGGGAGACACAACAGATACATCCAAGATGCCTGTATGGCAGAAGATACTTACAAACAAGTATTTTGCAACAGTTATAACACTGTTCTTTGGTTATCTTCTCTGCAAGGGTGGATATTCAAATGTATGGCCACTCTTCGGATCAGCAAACCAGATGCTTGCAGCCCTTGTACTTATAGGCGTAGCAGTATTCCTCAAGGCAACAAACAGAAAGCATGCAATGCTCTACCCACCTATGCTGATAATGCTTGCTGTTACATTTACAGCTATCGTGCTCAATGTAATAGGCAATATTCAGAAGTTCCAGGCTGGAACAGCAACATTCCTTGTAGAGGGACTTCAGCTTATAGTAGCAGTATTCCTTATCGTGCTTGGTATCATCGTGGCCATCACATGTATCAAGAAGCTCGTTCTTATGAAGAAGGAGAATGCTGAGAAGGCAGAGGCTTAAATGATGAGTGGGGGGAATCCCCGATAAAGATTTTAAATATAATACCTACCAAAAAATCAGGCAATTGGTGAAATACCGATTGTCTGATTTTTTATGTTTACATGGCATGGCTGTAACCAACATTAAGGATTGACAGGCTGAAGTCTTTGAAGGAAAATAATAGGGAAAATGAGGGATATCATTCTCTTTGAGATCTTTGGACATCTGGAATAGTGGAGGAAATATAGGTATGATACAGGATATAGAACCACAGAGGTTTAATAATCAATATAGTAACAGGAGAGAACCAGAGGATCACGATATGGTTCTCTCTTTTTCTGAGAAAATGATATTTGCGAAAGTTATGGATGATGAGAACCTGCTTGGGTTTATGACGTATGGAGAACTGCAGAAAATAACCGGATGCGATAGGAAAATAGGGGATCTGGTTTATCTCTTTTCAATAGATGATACCGCATATTTTATGTGGAATGGAGATAACAGACTTGCTGCCCCGGGCTATGAATACCGAAGCATGTATAAGACAAGGGCTTGCTATCCGAAGACTGCGGTTCTTGCGGCGGCGACAGGCTGGCATCTGTCGCTTTGGTACAGGACCAACAGGTTCTGTGGTGCCTGTGGAGAGAGAACTGTTCATGATGAGAAAGAGAGGATGCTCAGATGTCCGTCATGCGGCAGGCTGATATTTCCAGTCATAGCTCCTGCTGTCATAGTGGGCGTGATCGACGGCGACAGGATCATACTTACCACATATGCGGGCAGGGAGTACAAGAGATATGCCCTGATAGCGGGATTTACCGAGATAGGGGAGAGTGCTGAGCAGACCGTCAGACGGGAGGTCATGGAGGAGGTCGGCATCAGCGTTAAGAATATCACTTATTACAAGTCACAGCCATGGGGCTATGACAGCAATCTTCTCATGGGTTATTTCTGTCAGGCAGACATACCGGAGGGCGGTGACGGACATCTGACCATAGACAGACAAGAGCTTGCAACCGGAGAGTGGGTGAACCGTGATGATATTCCAGACTATCCGGAGCACCTGAGTCTCACACATGAGATGATGGTATACTTTAAAGAGCACGGACAGGGAGTGTTTAAGTGACAAATAGAGCTAAGATGTAATATCCATTGAATATCCGGACGGGCAGCATAAGATTATTTAAGTTTTAAACGGTTGTGTAAATGTATGGAGTTATTGTATTATAGACAAATCAAGGATATGGATACTTGAGAAAAATATGGGAGAATGTTTCTTTATATAATAAGACATTAAAAATGGGCTTATATCGAGAAAAAAGGGGTAAATGGAATATGAAAAAGACAGGAATTGTGATATGTGTGCTTGCGGCACTGGTGGGACTTGCGGGATGTTCATCAGTGGTAAGCAGTGATAAAACAGATAGAACCAAATCGGGTATAGAGAGTCAAGGAAAGTTCAAGGTCAATACGCCGGATGAGGAGTGGTTCAAGGAGACTGCCCTAGATGTGGCGGCTTCGGTGAACGAACTTGCAAATGATGAAGCTTATATAAAGATAATGGGCGGAAGTGACGAGGTTGCTGAAGTCGCAAGTGACTGGGGGGATAATATAGCCGACACAAGTGGCAAGATTGCAGTTGTGATAATCTCGGATAAAGCAGCAAAATTCATTATGGGGCAGACTGATGGTGAAACGTCCCTGTCCGATACGGCCAGAGACCGTGTTGAAAAAAATGCGTGCTTGGCATTTGGAAATTATGTGACCGCCAGCGCTGGGGGAGCGAGTGCATTGGCGGCCTCATCAATACTTAGGTATGATCAGGCGTATGTAGTAAGTGAACCGGTGCTGGATCAGGTGTGGGTGATCCCAGCTGGGGAGGAATGTGCACTGTGGATAGCCTATAGTAACTGTGGTGACGGAATAGTGAGCGTGAGTGGAAGTTACATGGCACTCCCTGATGGTCAGACTGTGGAGGAGGCTGCGGATTCACTGTTCAGCACGTGGGGGTTAGAAGTAGAGGTGCACGAGTGGTAAAGTCACTTTGATATATGTGTTTTAAATAAACGGCGGAGACATGATATGTACCCAGAATCCTGGACACATATTTATGAACTAGGCTGAACACATGGA
>OMBL01000061.1_pt1 | contig 61528 bp, 40 predicted proteins | sample 1644871 | NCBI WGS metagenome assembly OMBL01 (sample SAMEA103958115, study PRJEB25191) | human gut metagenome | biome: human-associated habitat [ENVO:00009003]; feature: intestine environment [ENVO:2100002]; material: feces | place: Germany | collected 2013/2015
TGTAAAAATAAATACATTTAAATTATACGCTTTTAGCACGCTAAAGTCAATAAATTCATAGCACTAAAGCATAAAAAACGAAAAATTTCGTGATTCTGTTATGCAAATTAATCAGCCAAGCTTAATTTTGCCGATGCAACCAACGATTTCATCTCTCATACGCTCAGCCTCTTTACGAGCGGCAACGGCAAAATCATCTTCTGTAAGCCCCTGTTTTTTCCATGCACACATAATGCCGCGGCTTGAGTTGATGATTGCACCAAGACCGTTTTCGTCAAATGCGTTTTTAACATCATCGGCACCGCCGCCCTGAGCACCGTAACCGGGAACAAGGAAGAATGTGTGCGGAAGTTTTGCTCTCATTTCACCGAGCTGTTCGGGATATGTTGCACCCACAACTGCACCTACTGCCGAATAGCCATGCTTACCCATAAGGTCTTCGCCCCAGCCTTCGCACATCTTGCCCATATGCTCATAAACGCTCTCATTTGTTTCAAGCTTCATATCCTGAAGTTCGCCCGAGCTTGGGTTTGAAGTTTTTACAAGAACAAAAATGCCCTTGTCGTCCGAATCGCAAATTTTTGCAAGCGGCTTGATACCGTCTGTTCCGAGGTAGCCGTTTACCGTGAGTGCGTCTGCACCGAATGCGTCAATACTTTCGCCTGCAACATCCGTATGACCGAGGTGTGCCGTAGCATATGCCTCCATAGTTGTGCCGATATCGTTACGCTTGCCGTCTGTGATAACGAACATACCCTTTGACTTTGCATAAGCGATTGTGTCACAAAGAGCCTTAACACCCTGCCAGCCGTACATTTCATAATATGCAGCCTGTGGCTTTACGGCAGGAACAATATCATAAAGCGCGTCAATAAGCGCCTTGTTGAACTCAAAAAGTGCAGCAGCCGCACCCTCAAGCGTCTTGCCGTACTTTTCAAAGCATTTTGTTTTGATTGATTCGGGAACATAGTCAAGCTTAGGATCAAGACCTGCAACCGTAGGATTCTGCATTTTTACAATATTTTCGATAAGTCTGTCAAATGCCATAGTGATTCTCCTCATTTTTTGTTATTCTTTCTATGATCGGGCAAACAATTCATATCCCGACAGCAATATCTTTTTTACAATGCTGTTGTTCGCCCCTACGAATTATTATTTTTTAGCTGTTGATAATATCATAAAGTTCATTTGAGAACTTGTAATAATCCTGTCTGTCCTCTTTTACAAACTGAATTGCAGGACGGGGATGTGTGTTGTACTGACCTGTGAGAAGGTACGGAATATCGTAACCCCACTTAACGCCCTCAGCCTTAAACTTGTGGGTGTACTCCTCAATGATTTTGAGAATAGGAGCAACCTGATACTTCGGGTTCTTGAGGAAACCGAGAAGAAGTTCAAGCGCACAGTTGCCTGCGCCTCTGCCCATGCCGTCAACGGTTGCGTCAAGGTAGCTGACACCCTGAGTCATAGCCTCAATTGTGTTGGCAAAAGCAAGCTGCTGGTTGTTGTGAGCGTGAATACCGACCGACTTGCCGTACTTGTCGGCAATTGAGCAGTAAAGGTCTGCAAGTCGTCTTGACTCCTCGGGATAGAGTGCGCCGTAGCTGTCAACAATGTAGAAAGCGTTTACGGGAGTTTTGCCGAGAGTTTCAAGAGCCGCTGTAATATCCTCGGTTCTTGCCTTTGAAACAGCCATAATATTGATAGTTGTTTCGTAGCCCTTCTTTGCAGCGTCCTCAATCATTTCAACTGCCGCAGGAATTGCGTTGATGTATGTTGCAACTCTGATGAGGTCAATCGGGCTGTCCTTCTTTGCGATAATATCCTTCTTAAAATCTGTTCTGCCGACATCAGCCATAACAGCGATTTTAAGAGGAGTCTTGTTGTCGCCTACAATTTTTCTGATATCTGCATCGTTACAGAATTTCCACTTACCGAAATCTTCTTCGTTAAAGATTTCCTTTGATGCCTTGTAGCCGAATTCCATATAATCAACACCGGCTTTAACATTTGCATTGTAAAGATCCTTGATGAATTTGTCGTCAAATCTGAAATCGTTACAAAGACCGCCGTCACGGATTGTTGCGTCTACTACTCTGATATCCTGTCTTACCGACAGGAGGTCACCCTTCTGTGCCATAATTTTACTCCTTTATGTTAAAGTTTATATTAAATTAAATTTATTTGGTGAGCGAACACGGCGAGCCGCCGTCCCCAATTCGTGCAGACAGTTTGACAAATAAAAAACATTTATGCCCGAGCGTAGTACAGCTACCGTTTGCACAATTTTAATCGTATCAACATCTACAATTAAAACAAACTCAATCTTCAAAAACTACCTTACCGCCGAGAATTGTCTTTTTGACTTTACCTGTGAGGGTTCTGCCCTTAAACGGGGTGTTTTTGCTTTTGCCGTGAAGTTTACCAGCATCAACTGTCCATTCTTCATCGGGATTTATAAGAACAACATCGGCATTTGCACCGACTGAAAGTGTGCCTGCGTTGATTTTCAAAATCCTTGCAGGATTAACACTCATCTTCTCAACAAGCTGTGAAAGCGTCATTTTGCCTGTCTTAACTAGGTATGTGTTGCAGACCGCAAACGAGGTTTCCATGCCGATTGAACCGTTGGGGGCTTTTACAAAATCAGCCTTTTCCTCGGGTGTGTGCGGTGCGTGGTCGGTTGCTATGGCATCAAGCGTGCCGTCACAAAGCCCGTTGATAATCTCGTCAACATCAGCCTGAGTTCTGAGAGGCGGATTCATTCTGTAATCAGCGTCACCTCTTAAAAGCTCCCTGTCCGTGAGCGAAACATAATGCGGAGCGGTTTCGGCGGTCACCTTAACACCTCTCCTTTTGGCATCACGGATAAGTGCAACGCTTGTTTTGGTGCTGACATGGCAGATATGAATAGGCTCATTAAGAGCGGCGGCAAGTGCAATTTCTCTTGCAGTTCCGCAGTCCTCGGCACCGGCAGGGATTCCCTTGACACCGAGCTTTTCCGAAACCTCGCCCTCATTAATTTTACCGCCGTCGGCAAGAAACAAGTCCTCGCAATGTGCGACAATTGTCATGCCGAGCTTTGGAGCTTTTTTCATTGCGTCACTCAAATACTTTGTGTTTTCAACAGGTCTGCCGTCATCGGTAAGTGCTATTGCACCTGCACTTTTCACAGCGTCAATGTCTGTGGGTTCTTCGCTTTTAAGCCCCTTGGTAACGCTTGCCGCAACATAAACACGGCTGTCGGCGTCTTTAGCCTTGTCAAGAATATACTTTACAATTTCGGGGCTGTCGGTTGTGGGATTGGTGTTAGGCATTGCAAGCAGGCTTGTAACACCGCCTGCGGCAGCCGCCTTGCATCCCGTGATAATATCCTCTTTGTGAGTCTGACCGGGATCACGAAGATGCACATGCATATCAACAAACCCCGGAACGGCACAAAGACCGTCTGCATCAATAATCTCCCCGTCTGATGTAATGCCGCTGCCGATTTCGGCAATCACGCCGTTCTTTATGAGAATATCTGTTTTTTCGTTAAGCTTGTCGGCAGGGGAAACAACCACTGCGTTTTTAATTAGCATTTCCATGTTTTTCCTCCGTTAAGAAAAGAAATTATCTTCTCTTGTTTCTGTTTGCAGGGCGGTGATTCTGCTGGGGGCGTCGGTCGGTTCTGCTGTGAACCTGAACAAGTCCGTCACTTTCGCCTCTTTCGGCACGCATTCTTGCACGCTCTGCCTTTTGTCTTTCTCTCTCTCTTCTCTCTTCCTCTGCCTTTTTGCGTTTGGCAATCGCACGCTTATGCTTTATCATTATTGAAACATTCTTGCAGAAATATCCGCAGTGAATGCCAAAATTCTTAACTCCGCCTGCAAAGCTCCTGAGAGCGTTACCGATGTTTTTGCCTACATTGGCAAGAACCTCTTCCGTTGACCGTTTATCATTCGGTTCACCCTCGGTTTCTTTATTATTCTCTTTTTCAAGAGCGTTCTGCTTTACGGTTTCTGCTTTTCTTTCAACCTCGCCGATAACATCAACGTCCTCGGCATCTCTGAGGTCTGAGCTTTTGATAACCCCCATTGACTTTTTGGGAGCTTCGTCAAAAAAGTCATAACCGCTGTCAAACTTGTTTTTCTTAGCCTTTGCCCTTACAAGCTCCTCGTCATCAACCTCTTCCCCGGTTTCCTCCTCGGGATCGTCACTGCCGAAAATGATGTTTGCATACTCGTCAACCTTTTTTTCAAGCGGATGCTTTTGTTCGGAAACCTCCTCGGTTTCTTCAACATCGGCATCGTCCTCACGGTCGATATCGTCAGGCTCGCTTGTTTCAAAAAGATCGTGTTCGGGCTCGGGGATAACGAGTGTAGGACCCGACGAAGAGCTTATGTCCTCGTATTTTTCAGGTGTTTCTGCGTTATCTTTTTCGTTTTCGTCAATTTTTTCGGGTTCAGTCTCTGAGGTATCTGCTGCGGTAGGCTCCTTTTTTTTTTCGTCCTCCGTGCTGTTTTCCTCGTAACCGTAGTTGTTTTTATATGCCTCACGCTCAAGCTCACTCTTGTAAGCCTTCGCGGAGTTGATTATCTCGTCAATTTCTTTTTCCTTGGCATCATCCGTGTCATAACCAAAGTTTGAATACTCACTTGTAATTTCTTCCGGTTCTTCCATGTTTTCGATTATCGGCTCGGGAGCATATCTTCTGCCCGGCGAAGCCGGTTCTTCTTCAACCTCTTCCGCATATCTCTGCTTTTTCTTTGAGTGTTTATCGGGCTTTTCGGGAGAATCGTCAAAATTGTCAATGTCGTAGTCTGTACCCTTTTCACCGAGTTTATACTTGACTGCAAGCTCCTCAAGAATAGCGTTATTCTTCTTAGCCTTTTTATGCTTTCTGATTCTCACGGCAAAAATTATGATGAGAACAATCAAAATAAGGATAACAACACCGCCGCCGATGATTATGTACGGAATAAATCCCTTTGAAAACGGCAAGTCGCTGAATTTTACCGAAGATACAATTTTGAAAAAAGTATCGTAGTCAACGGTTGTAACATCACCCTCTGTTCTCTGCATTGTGATATTAATGTTCATACCGTCATAAACCGTGTTGGCAACAAAGGTTTTCACATCGCCCTTACTGCTCTGAGCAGTTGCATCAAACACAAGCCACACAGCTTTTTCTTTTTGGTCGGGAGTACAGCTCCGATACTCGTCGGAATTAAGAAAATTGTTGCGTATATTTGAAAGCTCGCTTGAAGAAAGCTGAGCATAGTTACCGACATTCTCGCTGCTCTCATTTTTTGTCATTGTCACGGTCAGAATAACCGATGACATATTATCCATACCCTGAAGATAGATATTTCCGTTCTGAAAGGTTTTCATTGTTGTGTCATAGTCAAGACCGAAAACGGAAAAATATTTATCTGTGCTTTTACTGTCCCTTGTAACAGCGCTCATACCGTCAGGCATTGAAAGCGTCATATCGTCAATCTGCGGAATCTCGTAATCTTTTGTTGCGCCTGAACAGGCAAAAATACCGCAAAATACCGTTACGGCACAAATTGCAAGCGTTACAGCTCTTTTAAAAACAGTTTTCATCATGTCCGTATATTCCCCCGAAACTAAATTAGATTCATCAATACTGCTTTTTAGAATGTATATCTAATTAATTATACATAATCTGTCAAAAAAATACAAGGTTTTTACCGTTTAAATTTGAAAACAAGAGTAAGTTATGTAGGAGCGTTCATTGGACGCTCATACAATTAAGCATATACTTTCATATAAATAAAAAATGGTCGGGCGACAATGATTTGCATTTTGCAAACTGCCTTCCCGACCATAATTTTACATTTTCAATTTTCAATTAAAAACAAGACTGCCGTTCGGGCAACTTAACCCTCGCATTTTGCGGACTCTCTTCCCGAACGAAATCACATCTTATTCTACAGTAACCGACTTAGCAAGGTTCTTTGGCTTATCGGGATCAATACCTCTGTTGATTGATGTGTAATAAGCAAGAATCTGGAGCGGAACTACCGCTGTAATCGGCATAAGAAGCTCGTCTGTATGCGGAATTTCGATAACATAATCCGCAACACCGTCCTTGAGTTCTCTTACACAGGCGTCTGTACAAACAAGAATAACCTTTGCACCTCTTGACTTAACCTCAACAACATTGCTGATTGTCTTGGGGATAATACCTGTCTGAGTTGCAACGGCGATAACCGGAACATCCTCGTCAATAAGCGAAATTGTGCCGTGCTTCAACTCGCCTGCGGCGTAGCTTTCTGAGTGAATGTACGAAACCTCTTTGAGCTTGAGTGAACCCTCCATTGAAAGGGCATAGTCAAGACCTCTGCCTATGTAAAGCAAGCTGTCGGTTGCAACAAGCTTTGTGGCAACGAACTTGCAGATATCCTCGCAGTTGTCGATTACATACTGAACTGCCTCAGGCATTTTTGTGAGAGCCGAAACAAGTCGCTTGCACTCGGCTGTGCTGATTGTTTCCTTTGCAAGAGCAAGCTCAAAGGCAAAGAGATACATAACGGAAAGCTGTGTGATGTATGCCTTTGTTGACGGAACGGAAATTTCGGGACCTGCGAGTGTGTAGATGAGCATATCCGCCTCACGGGCAATTGAACTGCCCTTTGCGTTTACGATTGCAAGGGTTTTGGCACCCTTCTGCTTTGCAAGACGCATTGCGGCAAGGCTGTCGGCTGTTTCGCCCGACTGTGAAATGATGATTACAAGGTCGCCCTCGCCTACAATCGGATTTCTGTAACGGAACTCGGACGCAATGTCAACATTTACGGGAACTCTTGCGATATCCTCAATAACATACTTGCCGACCATACCTGCGTGCATGGCAGTACCGCAGGCAACGATTGTGATATTTTTGAAATTCTTGATTGTTTCCGTTGTGATGCCGCATTCCTCAAGGAACGGAAGTCCCTCTTTGATTCTCGGCATAATCGTTGTTCTGATAGCCTCGGGCTGTTCGTTGATTTCCTTAATCATAAAGTGCGGATAACCGCCCTTTTCGGCAGCCTCCATATCCCAGTCGGCTGTCTGAAGTTCCTTTTCAATCGGATCAAGGTGTTCGTCAACGAACGAAACACCGTCAGGTGAAAGTGTTACGATTTCATCATGGTCAAGAAGATAATAATCCCTTGTGTACTGAAGAATTGCAGGAACATCGGACGCAATAAAGCACTCACCCTCTGCAACGCCTACGATAAGAGGACTTTCACGGCGAACCGCAAAAACTCTGTCGGGGAAATCCTTGAACATAATTCCGAGTGCAAACGAGCCCTTAAGCTCAGCCATTACACTGTCAATTGTTTCAAGAGGATTTCCGTTGTATTTATAGTCGAGGAGCTGAGCAACAACCTCTGTATCTGTGTCGCTTAAAAAAGTTCTTCCCTTTGAGATGAGGAAGTCTTTAAGCTCCATATAGTTTTCAATAATACCGTTGTGAACGATTGTAACCCTTGTACCGCTGTGTGGATGTGAGTTTACATCCGAAGGCTCGCCGTGGGTTGCCCAACGGGTGTGACCTATGCCGACATGACCTTTCGGAGTGCCGACCTCTGCAAGCTTATCCTTTAAGTCCTGAAGCTTGCCCTTGGTCTTTACGGTCTTGATTTCTCCGTTATCAAAAACCGCAATACCTGCCGAGTCATAGCCTCTGTATTCAAGCTTTGTGAGAGCATTAACAAGCACCTCACTGCAATCCTTAGGTCCTACATAACCTACAATACCGCACATAAAATTTCTCCTTTTCGGTTAATCATTGACCTTGTGGCAAAAAGTAGGTACAAGTTCTGCCAAAAGTTCAACTGTCTTTTCACTGTCATTGTTTTCTGCGGTCTTTTTGAGAACCTCAAGCTTTGACAGCATATCTGTTTCGTCTATTTTAATTTGATTTCCTATGAAAATTTTCTTGTTCTGTGTTGACTTAAGACCTTCTTCGTCCATAAGAAGCTCCTCAAAAAGCTTTTCACCCGGACGAAGTCCCGTAAAGATAATCGGAACATCTTTGTACGGAACCTTACCGTACATTCTGATAAGGTTCTCGGCAAGGGTTGTAATCTTGACGGGAGCACCCATATCAAGAACAAAAATCTCACCGCCCTTTGCCATTGCACCTGCCTCAAGAACAAGCGAAACAGCCTCGGGAATAGTCATGAAATATCTGATAATATCGGGATGTGTTACGGTAACGGGCGCACCGTTTTCAATCTGACGGCGAAACAGCGGAATAACCGAGCCGTTTGAGCCGAGAACATTACCGAATCTTGTTGTTACAAATTCGGTATCGGTGCTGTGCTGCGCCTTGTACTGAATAATCATCTCGCACGCACGCTTTGTTGCGCCCATAACATTTGTCGGATTAACAGCCTTGTCGGTTGAAATCATAACAAACTTCTTTGCCTTGTACTTTTCTGCAAGGGTTGCAACATTGAATGTGCCAAAGATGTTGTTCTTTACAGCCTCCTCGGGAACGGTTTCCATAAGCGGAACATGCTTGTGAGCGGCAGCGTGGAATACGAGTTCGGGGCGATATGTCTTGAAGATAAGCTCCATTTTGTCGTAATCACGAACCGATGAAATAAGCGTTACAAGGTTAAGCTTTGTGCCGTATTCAAGCACAAGCTCCTGCTGAATGTCATATGCGTTGTTTTCGTAGATATCAACAATGATGATTTGTTTTGGATCATTCTTTGCAATCTGTCTTACAAGCTCACTGCCGATTGAACCGCCGCCGCCTGTAACAAGACAAACCTTTCCGTTGATAAGGTCATGAATCTCCTTTCGGTCAAACTCAATGGGTTTTCTGCCGAGAAGATCCTCAATCTTGATTTCCTTTGCCTGTGAAATAAGCTGTGTATGCCCGTCATCAAACAAAAGCTCACCGAGATAAGGGATAATCTTGATTTTGCACTCTGTTGCGGAACAGTAGTCAAGAATCTTCCTCTTCTCATCTTCCTCACATGACGGAACTGCAACAATAATATTGTCTATACGGTATTCATCACATATTTTAACAATTTCGGGACAGGTTCCGACAACGGGGATTCCTTCGATTTTCTGATTCAGCTTTTTCAAATCATCATCGACAAAGCATACCGGAATGATGCTTTTTGAAGGATTATTAACATCACCCTGCTCTTTCGCATTGTGAATTTCACGAACAATCATTCTGCCGGCATTGCCTGCGCCCACAATAAGGGTGCGCTCTCCGCCCTCTGCCCTTCCTGCCTCGGTAAGGTCAAGAAAAGTCCTTCTGAAAACAAAACGGAATGCAAGAATTCCGACAAGGGCTATTGCGAAATGTACTATACAAAAAATCTTTCTCTGCGGAATCTGCAAAAACAACGAGATTACAAAGCCGAGCGTAAACCCAGAAAAGACGGCAGTTCCGCACACCATATAGTCCTTTGCGTTAAAGTATCGCCACAATTTTGAATATGTTCCGCTTATATAAAGCGTAAACAGACACATGACAAGATCAATAACAATATAGCTCAACAAGCCTTTGCTTGAAGCAGCACCTATGTAGCCGACAAGCAAGAGAATATAATTTGCAAGAATACCGCTGACAACGATAATAAACACATCTGCGAGAGCCAGAAACATCTTACGCAAATTAATCTTCTTCATAACCCATACCTCTTCTGTTTAACTTTGTGTAAATTTCCCGAGTAACATATAAATACAATTATGATTCATTATACAACAGTGCAAAAGGAATGTCAAACAAAGCAATTCCTAAATCAACTTAAAATCCGACAATCAAAGCACAAGGAACAGTAATAATCGGACTTGTTCGACACACATTTGTTGACAACCGCACAAAACGAGCCTAAAATAATACCATACTTAATATGGGCGGTAAATTGAATGAAAAATTTTTCGATAATCCTCGGAGCAATAATACTTGTGCTGTTTGTGACTCTCGTAATATGGGGCGTTTACTGTGACAACACAATTGCAATCACAAATTACTGTGTAAACAATACTAAGAACGACGCAAAGCTGAAATTTGTTGTCATCACGGATCTGCACAACAAGGAATACGGAGAAAAGAACGCAGACCTTGCAGAGCTTGTAAAGGAACAAAATCCCGATTTTATTGCAGTTTGCGGAGATATGGTCAACCGTGGCGATCCCGACACAACGAAGATGAAAGATGTGCTTGAAAAGCTTTCAAAAATTGCACCCACATACTGCTGTCTCGGCAACCATGAGCGTGACAATGCCGCCAAATTCGGAACGGATTTTAAAAGCGAAACAAATTCAACAGGCGCTGTATTGCTCGATAATGAATACATAAAATTCACCAAAAACGGCAAGAGTGTGCTTATCGGCGGAATGAGCGACTACCCTTATTATGAGTTCTACACTCCCGATGACGATGTTCCGTCAAGAACGCTGTGGGAAGAATTTGCCGAAAAAGCAAAGAACAATTTCACAATTCTTCTGCACCACCAGCCCGAATACATTGCCGAGGACGCAAAGAAAACCGACATTGACTTAATCGTCTGCGGTCACACCCACGGAGGACAGATTCAATTGCCGTTCATCGGCGGAGTAATCGCTCCGAATCAGGGACTTTTTCCGAAATATGACAAAGGCGAATTTGACCTTGACGGCACAAAAATGATTGTCTGCGCAGGTCTGAGCAACACCGTATTCATCCCCAGAATCAATAATCAAGTTGAAATAGGTGTTGTGACGGTTGTATAACATCGGTTCTCCCCTACAAGTATACATTTACTTTCATATAAAGCAAAAATTGCATCAATGCCGTATTCGGGCATCTGATGCAATTCTTTTATCCGAGTATTTTCTCGAATAGATTGCGGTGGCACACCGCCGACCGCAATTTTCAATTTTCAATTTTCCATTTTCAATTTAAAAAGCTTTCCCCTTGAAGCGACTGTTTTCACGAACCGAGAACGGTGGCTCGCCGTCAGTTCTTCTCGCTGTAATTCCTAAGTTCCGCAGGAGTTCTGCCGTATTCGGACTTGCAGAACAGGATAAACGAATTTACATTCGGAAAACCGTTTTCAATCGCCGCCTGTCTGACGGTGATTTTTTTGTTTCTCAAATCATCAATAGCGTGTTCAAGACGAACACGGCGAAGATACTTTGAAAATGTTTCATCTGTTTTATCCTTAAAATATTTTGAAAAATGAGCAGGCGTCATGCCTACATAATTGGCGATTTCATTGAGCGTGATTTCGTGTTTGTAATTATCGTGCATATATCTGATAGCACTTTTGGCGCAGTCAAAATCATCAGCCTGAGAACCGTGAACATATTGTATATCGTTGTCAATGCAATCACGGATGAGATAGTACGCAACGCTGTACATCACCGCTCTTACCTTCATGCTGATAAGCTTGCTCTCGTACTCTTCATATCCGTGGAATATGTCCATTGCTTTTCTGATAAACTCAAGAGCTTCGCCCTCGGGTTGTTTGAAACTCGGCACAATATGCGGATCGTCAACATACGGTGCAATTGCCTTTGGAATGATATTGAGCATAACAGCCTGAGTATCCTCACCGATGTCCTCATAGGAATGAACCTCCTGACTGTTAAGAACATAGACATCGCCCGCATTGAGAATAATTTCACAGTCAAGCTTGTTAAGCCTTACCTTACCTTTTTTTATATAGGAAATTTCATATGAACCATGCCACCTGAGTCCCGATTCAAAGGCAACTTTTCTGTCCGGATATCTTGTAACCCTGCCGCTGTAATACGGCTCGGGCGGTAACAACACCTTCTTGTACTTCATGGTTTCACCCTTAACTCAATTAAAATCAATCAATTGTTAATAACATAGTCAGCGCAAAAATAAATATATTTAAGATCCGCAATTACCGCAGAATGGTCTGTTTTTACTACAACTGTTCTGCGTTCTTTTTTGCTGATTTCCTCAACACAGCGTGCAACATTGCACTTTGAAGGCTCGTAGCCGTACTTTTCAAAAAATTCTTCCGCAGTCATAACAAGAGAGCCGTAGCCCTCAAACATATGCAAAAGAGAATAGTCAATCAGCTTGTATTCATCTTCAATAAGGCTGATTCCGATATCGCAGTTTGTGACTGAACCGATGTAATACGGTGCGTCATTGAGGAACAAGCCTGTCTTGAACGAACCGATTGAAACGGTAAGATCCGAGTTTACCGCCGTACTGCACACACCCGTGTCACCGTTGATTCCGCTGTTGATGTCTGCACTTATAACATAGGCATTTGTCATATTAATCTGCTCAACCGCTTCAAGCATTTCACCCTTTAATTCACCCGAAAAGCCTGTTCCGAGCAAACAGTCAACTACAATGTCAAATCCCGTGAAAGCCGCCGCCTGTGACATCGGCATCTCCTCGGCACCGAGTGATATTGCGGTTTTATAATAGTAAAGGCCGTCCTTTGAAAAGCCGTCGCTTGCTCTGAAAATTGTCGGTGTAAAGCCGTTTTTGCATAAAACACAGGCAAGCGCATAACCGTCGCCGCCGTTGTTGCCCTTACCGCAAACTATGGCAACCTTGCCCACAAACTTTGCCGAATTAAAAATCCCCTGTGCGGCTCTGTACATAAGCTCCGCCGAAGGAGTATGCTCCGCAATCGTCCTTGCGTCGCTTTTTCTCATATTTTCAACCGAAACGACCTGAACAAATTCCATCTTATATTCCTCCGCTTTCTGAAATTTCCATAGCCTTATCCGCCGTTTGCGGCATTGTAAGCCGTCATAACAGCACTTTCATCCATATTACAACCGAGCAAAAACAACGGTGTTTCCTTAAAGAACTCATCAAGCAATTCAAGCAGCTTTTCCATTCTGCTCCGCTCAACATCAATAACCGTTGCCTCAAGCAACTGTTTCATAACCTGCGACGGTAACACCCTGACTACCGTGTTCTCTTCTGCTCTCTGAAGAATATACACAGCCTTAACAGGTGCTTTTGTATTTGTTCCTATGTCAGCTTTCCCCATCCACGGAGTTCCGTAAACATAAAATTTTCCGTCACATTTTCGTATAACCGGCTTGTCATCGTTAATCATCGTCACCCTGTTGCCAAAATGCCTTCGCCACAGAGCCGTGTGGGTAGACTTGCCCGTTCCGCTGACTGCCGAAAAAACATAGCCCTCGCCGTCAAGCTCAAGACAGGACGAATGAAAAAAGAATCCGTCAAATCCGTCAAGCACGGCGTTGCAGAATTTTGAGAGTATCAGAACATCCTCCGCACCTTGTTCGCTGAGGTTGTCAGAAAGCCTGAGACGCTCACGGATTTCGTCATCCGAAACCGATATCGCAATGTCGGTCTTTCCCGATTCATTCGACTTAACGGCATAGTTTTCAAGCCGTTTCCTGCATATTTTAAATTTTGGATTAATTTCAACATTCAAATCAGCTATTCTGTATATCGGCATATCTGCTCCGCTAAACACTATAATGAAATATTGTAACACAAATTAATGTTTTTTGCTACGGCGAAATGAATAAATATTATTTTACCTTTTAGTGCAAGTTGTTCAGTCGCACAGCTTTAAAGGCAAATATTGCACAATACGAGCCGTGTTATTTTGTAACAATGCACATACAGCTTATTTTTTATTCATTTTAAATCCTGTAAAAAAAGCATTATTTTACGACTTTTTCAATTTTGTTTACTTTACCTGTCCGACTGCTTTTTTGCATACTCTTCAAGGTATGCTCTTTCATAAATTCAAATATCCTGTGCGTAACCGTTCCTATAAGAATCGGAATGAATATTCCTGCGGCAAGGTAGATTATGCAGTAAAAATTTAAGCCGTTTGGACGATAAATGTACCAGATTGTTGACTTGAGTTTTAAAACATCAAAATCTTTGAACAGCGGTGTAATTACGCTCAATCCCCAGAACGCCCATTTTACAATCATAAAGGCAAAAATGTGGTGAATCATAATGCTGTAGGTATTGTCCGAAATCATCCTGACAAGCTTTTTGTTCTTGATAATCGGAGTAATCAGCTTTGCAACCCTCAGCCAGAACGCAATACCCGTGATTGCGGTTACATAAGGAATGACGCAGCCGTTGTCAAACTTCACACACTTTGACGGGGTGTATTCAAGATTTTCACAGAATGTGAGGAGAAGAAGCTGAACTCCGAGAACGATTGCAAAATATGCAACGCTGTTGAGATTATCGTGTTTCTCAAGCTTTTCGTGATAAAATCTGCCAAACTCAAAACACGGCAGAAAAAACATTGACCTGAACAATAACAGCAACACACCATTTGGGGCAGGATTCCAAATGCAGTATTGCACACCGAAAATTCCGATTGCAAGATACACAGCAAGAATGACATACTCGTTGCCCCTGTGAACCTTTTTGAGCAGTTTGCGGAACAGTATGTTAAAAACATAAACACAGAACAGCGGATATACAAACCACGAACCGAGGTTGTAGGCAAAACTTTCGCCGTCAATAAACGGCATAACAAAAAGGTTGTATAGATCAAATTTGCCCTGAGCAATCGTATAGCCGACCTGAGTAAGTGCGAATGCAATTATTCCGTAAACAATGTTCCATAGATACGCTGGAATCAACAAGCGTTTTGTCCGTCCCCATATATATTTGAAAATATGTTCCTCGTGTTTTTCCTTGTAAAAATAGCCCGAAATGAAAACAAACAAGGCAAGATTGTACGAATACTTCGGAAACCAATCATACATCAGCGACACGCCGCCGTTGTAGCAATGCCCCGAAACTATGATAATAATGCCGATTGCCGACAAAATTTTAAAAGTAAAATTAATGTTTCCGTCATCGCCGAGCCTTTTGTTTTCAGCTGTGACACTGTTTTGTTTAAGTGCAGATTTACTGCGTGTTTTGTTCTTTCCCATAATTCCCTCTCATCTGTATTTGTCGCAATTTAAAAATTCCGCAAATTCACACGGTAATTGTACCACAAAAGCAATTTGCAATCAATATATCAAATTCACCGTGCTAAACACATATAAATCATTATTTTGCACAATCTCACTTTTGTTTCAACAGGAATTTAAATCTTTTATTTGCATCTGTTCCGCCACATAATTGTACACATACCCGCTAAAAAAGCTAAGATTAAAATGTAAATAAATTCAGTCAAAAAGCCGGACAAAGCATAAAATAAAAAAATATGCAAAAAACTATTGACACAACCTTTACATAATGCTATAATAATAAAGCTGTAAAAAACAGCGGAGTTGTATGTCGCGGGATAGAGCAGCTCGGTAGCTCGTCGGGCTCATAACCCGAAGGTCGTCGGTTCAAATCCGGCTCCCGCAACCATTCAATAAGCACTAACCATAATGGTTAGTGCTTATTTTTATTTCTGATACTTCTGAAATTTTTATTATCTCCATAACACACCGGCCTGAGCATTGTTACTTGACGCTCAGGCTGATTTTTTTATTACTTATTATGTTTTAATGCGTATCTTCAATGCAGTACACAAAGTTTGTGAGGTTCATATTATCGTCAAAGGTGAAAGTTACATATCCGTCTTTCCGCTTATAGGTAACATCGCCGTGGGTTATGTTATTGTACATTGGCTCGCCGAGTTCGGCATAGACATCGTCATAGGTGCTGTTGCCGTTGATTTCGCCAAAACCGATGTTTGAATTGGCAAGGTTGCCTGATGAGTAATCAACCGTAATGCTGTAAATTTTATTTGTTTCGGCGGTGACCATAACATTCATACCACTGTAGTAATGAATATACCACTTGTCCGACGCTAAAAACGGATCTGAAATTTCTTCGCCAAAAGCATTTTTTACATCGTCAAAATCAGCGTTCAAAAAATTATTGCTCTCAACATCAAGCATTGAACTTTCGGACTTTTTAAGATAAAACTTTCCGCCTATATCCCACATTGATTCGTTGTTCTGATTTGTGACCGTGTTTTCAATATAGATTTCGCCGTCGGAAAACTTGATTTTACCCGTACCGCTGTTCTGCCAGCCGTCATCATCAAACGAAAAAGTTCCTATTCCGTCAATTACCTTTGTTGTCACATTGCTTATTCTCGCAATTCGGTTTTGCGGTGCAGACGAGGTCTTTGTAAAAGTAAATCTCACAACATCGTCTTTGACGGAAATTATCTCAAGAATATTGCCGCCGTTTTGAGTTGCGGTTGAAATATCGCTGTCTTTATCGCACCATATTCCGACATATTTTGAATAATCCGAGGTTTTATTTTCAGCCGTTGTCGTGACCGCAGTTGTCGGAACAGTTGTTGCATGTGTGGTAACATTATCCGATTTGCCGCCAAAAATCGTGCTGTTCAAAATTACAATCACCGCAATTACAACGAGCAAAACTATTGCCGCTGAAACGGCAATAATAATCGGCTTTTTCTTTTTCACCTTAATTTCTCCGCCTGTTGTAACATCAATCAGCTTTGTCATACAGTACGGACAAAATGTTGATTCAATCGGAAGTTCCTTACCGCAATTCCTACAAAATTTTGTATCCCTGCTCATAACAGCTCACCTCTTTTATATATTTTAAAACAAAAAGCAACGCAATGCAATACGCACTGCGTTGTTTTCGGTTATTCAACTCTGAACGATGAAAGTACATCATCCGTTTCAGCTCTGGCATCAACCATTCGCTGATTTGCGTATTCGTCCTCCAACATTCCGAAGCCTGTTGGATGAATGTACATAAAATACTTACCGTCCTTACTTCCGAGTCTGCGTGAATCTATGCTGACCGTTCCGTCATATGTCCAGTCAATAGCGAATAAAAATCCGTCCGAGCCTGTTTCAGGATGTTCGTGATTATACGATTCATAAAAAGTAACCTTATCACCATCAACCTCATATGTATAATCCTCGGGAACTTCAATTGAAAAGCCGTTAAAATAGCATCTTCCGCCACCGTTTGAGTTACTTTCGCCATCATCTTTCGATGTTTCGGTCTCGGTCGGCTTGGCTGTTGTAGGCTCAATTGTAGTAGACTTTGCCGTTGTTGGAACATCTGTAGTCGGTTCAACAGTTGTAGGTTCTGCTGTTATCGAAATTTCCGTTGTAACCTGTTGGGTGGTTGCTTTAACAGTCTGCTCGGCATTATTATTGCCGAAGATTTTCGGCACAAAAACAATTGCGCATACAGCCAACACAATCGCAATTGCCGATACAACAGAAATTATGACGACTAATTTTTTCTTTGACTTTTTATCCAACTTTATATCAGTCGATTTTTCATTAACCGAGGTCATCGGCAAAGGCTTTATCTCTGCACCGCAATGTTCGCAAAACCTGTCGCTGTTTTTAATCTGATTTCCGCATTTTTCGCAAAATCTCGTATTATTCTTGTTATCCATTTAGTCTCACCTCTTCTACATTTTAAAGCAAAAAGCAACGCAATGCAATACGCACTGCGTTGCAACTTTCATTTTATATGCTACTCAACATATTTTTCCTCATAATTTCTAATGAAATTAACATTATACTTTTCAACATCATTGAGCATATCCTCGGTGAAATCTTCGGGTTCAATCGTTCCCACATACCACCATTTATCGTCAAAATAATCTTGTATGTAGTCCGTATTGAATCTTCGTCCTGCTCGGGCATAAATTTCATTTCGTGCGAGTTCAAGCTCATCTGCATCAAGTCCTGCCAAATCGGAATTTGTAAGCTTTCGTGTGCCACTGTCCGGCAATATGTACTCATCGTCATAATAATCATCGTAATCATTATAATCATCATACGAACTGTCTGACTTGTCGGATTTTGCAGTTGTGGGTTCGGCTGCAGAATAATTTGTATCCAAATAAACTATATTGGATTTTTCAGACATCTCATTAATAAATTTATCAGAAGCGGCTAATAAGTAAAGCGTTAATATATCTCCAGGTGTTTTATAACTAAAACATATGTTGTTATATACAGACAATGTATTTTGATCATTTGCAACTTTATTGAGTGATTCATTAAGTAAATTGGCCGCATCTTCTAACGAAACATTACACATAATTGCAATGCAAAGTGTAGCGTTAGTCTTTAATGAAGTATCCGACAATATTGCTGATACATTCATAATTTTTCCGCTGTATTGCTCGGTACCTATCACAATGTTCATCCTTGATAAATCTTTAGGAGTATAAAGTTTCGTAGCTGTATTGGTTCGTTCCTGATTACCGTTATCAATATCGTAATTTGATACATCGGATAATATATCGACCGCCTGTTCGACATTATCATATTTATTGCTGTCGCTTTCTGATGATGACAACCGTGATACACAAATACTTTTATACTTTTTCCAAAAGCCGTAGAAATCATATTTAACTCTTGCACCCGTATCATTTGATGATTCTTCAACAACGCTTTCGTTTAGCGGTACAATGCCTTCTTCAACCGTTGTCGGTTCGGTTAAACTGCTTTCCGATTTGGTTTTGGTTTTGGTATCGGAATGACTGCTGTTATTTAAAGGAAACAAAACCAACGCAAGTATTCCTGCAAACACAAGTACAAAAGCTCCAAATACTATGCCTGCAATTTTCCATTGCTTTTTCAGCTTTTCTTTTTGCTCGTTTTTTGGTTCATTCAGGCTGACTGTTTCGGCTGTTTCGGAATCTTCAACAGCCGAGCAGTCTTCACCGCAGTTTTCACAATATCTGTCATTTTCATTTAGCAGAAATCCACATTTTGGGCAACGCCTCATTTTTAATCCTCCCCAATGCAAATTATCTATAAACTTTTCCTGTTTGCTTTGTGCCGCAGTTTGGGCAGAAATCCGCATCTTCGCTTATTTCTGTTCCGCAAATTTTGCAAAACCTCTGACTGCTTGTATTGTCAACACCGATTTCTCCATTGGCAACATCAACAGGCTCGCCTTTTGACAACTGATACTCAAGCAATTTGGCAGTAGCTTTTGTGTGCTGGGTAATACTTGCTAACGCACCTATAAGTAACGCAACAACATGATAAATACAATATTCTATAAAAGCACAAATTGCGGCATCAATCAGATTAATAAAGAATGTTCCGAAATTAAATTTATATTTCACTTCGCCGTAATATGATGCACCGTCAGGTTCAAAACCTACAATAATTGAAGTAATAATTCCTATTATAATCAAAATTACAAAAAGAATCATACCAAGAGTTTCTACACCGGAACACCAACTCCATAATTCGCTTATCACTTTATCGGTTTTTACGCTGTCTTCAACCGACACGGGACTTTTATGCTTTGCCGTTTCTCTGAACATATTTGCCACTGTTCTTCCTCCTTAAATAAGTACCTCTTGTTATTCAAACCGAAAAGTATTTTTGATTGCAAGATCCATATCTTTTTTTGAGTTCTGATATTTTTGACTTGCTGTTTTGTCGGTAACATCGCCGACACCTGCACCTAACGGATACTGATAAACAATTTTTGTTCTGTTTGCGTAACCCAAAGAATATTCCTTTGATGTTGAGTAGCGACCCGAATATGTTACCCACATCAATGTTCCGCTGCCGTATTTATTTCTGTTGTATTTGTCAACAAATGTAACGCAATCATCACCGTACACTACCTGACAGCTGTCGGGAACAACCACTGAAAAATTGCAAACTCTTACTCGGTAGGAATTAACATATAGTTTTTGTCTTGTTCCGTTGATAACCGTAACCTTACAAGTAGCCTTTTTGCCGTTGGCTGTTGTTGCGGTAATTGTTGCCGTACCTGCACCCTTGGCGGTAACTTTTCCGCCCGAAACAGTTGCAACATTCTTATTGCTTGATGACCATGTTACGGTACTTGACGAGCCTGCGGAAAGTGTGTATTTGAGTGTAACGCTTTCTTTTTTGCCAAGATAAGCCGAGGTTTTGTTCAGCTTGATTGAAGTCGGACCGTTTGATACATACTTTTTAGACCAACCTTTTGAATTGTAACCGCTCACGGTGTTGCCGTTCTTATCAATGCAACGGATCGTATAGGTTTCGGTTCTGCCTGATTTCACGGCAGTATCGGTATAAGTTGTCGCAGTTGTATCCTTAAATCTCTTCCAGCCCGAAGAGGTTTTGTGATAAAGTCGGTAGCCGTAAACACCTGCGATTTTGTTCCAAGTCAGTTTTATGCCTCCCGAGGTGTTTTCAAGCTTTGAAATTGTCGGAGCAACGGGAGTGTATTTTTGGGACCAGCCTTTTGAATTGAAACCGCTGACGGTGTTGCCGTTCTTGTCAATGCAACGGATTGTGTATGTTTCGGTTTTATTCGGTACTACTCCCGAATCGGTGAACGATGTGGCGGTTGTGTCTTTAAAGCGTTTCCAACCACCCGATACAGGCTTGTAATAAAGTCTGTATCCGTAAGTGCCGTCAACCTTGTTCCACGAAATTTTGATACCGCCCGATGTGTTGGTAAGGCTTGTGATTATCGGCACAATATCAAAATATTTATTAACCGTACCCGAATAGTTGCCGATGAACTGAATCTTCACGGAATATCTTCCGACATTTACGCTGTTTGTCGGGTAAATAACCTTGTAATCCTTGCCTTCAACAAGCTTCTTGTTCTTGCTGTCCTTAACAGTTACACTCGGTGTAATGTTATTTCCGCTGTATGTAAACACCGTTGAAGAAAGGTTCACACTTGCTATTCTGTATATTTTGCTGTTTGAAGACGAATGGCCGCAAGCTGTGCATTTTTTAGTAATTGAACCGTCTGCACTTGTTGTAGCAGGTGTTACATACTGCTTGTATGAATGTGCAAGCTTGTTGATTGTTTCTGTTTTTGTTGCACCGCAGGTTGTGCATGTATATGTTCTGACGCCTGTTGCTGTACAAGTCGGCTGTTTTGTAACAAAAGATGTGTAAGTATGTTCGTGACGCTTTGTCAAATCATACGGATTTATACTGTACAATTTCGGTGAAGAATTGTCGGAAACATACCATTTAACCGTACCGTCACTACACATAACAGGCTGACAATCCGAAAGTCTGACGGGCAATGTTGCCGATGCAACTGTATTTGCACTCGAATCAACTGTCTTTGCCTTTGTTGTAACCTTATTTGTTGAGGAATTGTACTCCTCCCACATAACGAGGAAAAGATTTTCATTAATCTTAACAAGCTGAGGCGTGCGACAGCTTACTTTTGTACCCGATTTATAGCTTGTAAGCGCAATGTTATTTGTTTTGTTAAAATACTTGTCGGTAACGCTGATGTAAGCATTTCTGCTTTTGCATGAAGATGAAATATCCTTTGTATATGCAATAAGACAATTTCCGCTGCCAACTTCAAATCCACCGATTGACGCACCCGTGTAGTTTCCGGAGTGAATATCAAATTTCAGCGGAATTGTAACCGCAACATTTGTTGAGGAACTGTTTTTGTTGTATCTTGAAAGTGTAATTCCGTTAACAGAAAGATACTGCCCGCCCATACTCATATTGTTTGACTCGGAGTGATCTACCCTGTAAATATAAGTTCCGTCAGTTTTGATGAACTGATTAAACGAGTGGCTGACATATCCGTCCTGAAGATTTGACACCTCATACATTGAATCAGTGGTTTTCATTGTACTTTCATCAACGGTAAACAGCATATTTGCCTGATGATTCAATTTGTTTGAATCTGCGTACATTTCGTGGCAGGTATAAACATAAAGCTTGCCGTCAAGTTCAATCATGCGAAGTGAACCTGCATCAAAAGGTACTGTGGTGTTTGAGCCGTAAATTTTGCAGTCGCTGATTTTTGACCAGCTTTTTGAATATTTTACAATTCTTACAATTTCTGCGGAATCCTTTTCGCTTTCGTTCTGCTGACCGAAAACAATATAATTGTTATTCTTGCCCGAGAAATAACCGCCGTAAATCGGAAGTTCCTTTTTGACGGTTGATTTTGAAACCAAGGTTTTTCCGTTTGCGGAATACTTTTCAACAAGAACGCCGTTTGATGTGCTTTCAACCCTTGTAAGCGTTTTGTCGCTGTTTTCGGTAAGATTTGATTTTACTACCGATGACCAGGTGTAATAATCGTTTGCCGAAATATTACTTGATGATGCACCGCTTAATTTAACCTCGCCGCTGTCGGGATTGTTTGCTTTATTCTGAACCGTAACCTTACAGGTTGCAACAATTCCGTTTTCGCTTTTTGCCGTAATTGTTGCAGAGCCTGCTTTGTTGCCGTAAACCTTGCCGTCCTTTGTAACAGACGCAACGGGGTTATTGTTGCTTGACCATGTAAATGAAATATCAAGAACCGAATCACTTGTTGCCTTGAGCGAAAGGCTCTCGCCGACTTTAATTGTGGCAGAAGTCCTTGACAATGTGATTTTAGTAGGATATGCCCATTTCAGATTTTCAACATAAAAGTTTTCGTCTGTATCCTTTTCAATAACAAGTACGCTGTCGCCGTAGTTATACATTGCAAAAACAGGATAAGCTGTTTTGAAGGTTGATTTTTTATTGCCTTCTGAATCAAGCTCAGCAATAGTATTATCGTTTACATACATAAGGTAATCGCCTGTAGCTGTATTATACACCGTTCTTGTGCCGATACTGTCTGCAAATCTGTCCTCTGTTTCATAACCGCTTCTTGAAACGCCGAATCTGAGCGGCAGAGAAGAATCCTTGTCATTGATATCAAACTTAGCCGAATCAAGCACTCTGACAACACCATACAGAGTAGATGTCCACGCAAGATCTCCGTTTGCAAGCATTACTGCATTGTCATAATGCGGAGTATAATACTGCTGATATAAAATATCTACATAATAATCGCTTACACTTATTTTGTTATTTTTAACATTACCGCATTTAAGCGACTGCGTATCGTGGCTGTATCCCCAATAAATCCAGTCTGTGTAGCCTTCAAAATAGAAATTGCCGTTTGTTTTGTCAAAACCGCTGAATTTATAAACTGCGTCACCGGCAACAGCAGATGACAACAATTTCATATCGGCTGAAATCAGATTGATAACATACTTGTTCTGATTTTCGTCATACACGGCAAGGTAATATCTGTTTTGACTGTCAACACCAATAGATTTTGGATATGACAGGGTATTGCTTCCGACAAGCGATGATATATCCTTGGTTGAAACAAATTTTTCAGACTTAACATCGAATTCATCAAGATAATAGTATTTTTTATTTTGATTTGATGAGTCAAGCCATACTATATAAAACTTGCCTTTTTCGGAATCGGCATAAACGCAGATAACAGTGTCTTTGTGTCTGCCTTTATCGTTGTAATCATAAATTTTTCTGAAAGTGTTGTTTGCAACGCTGTAAAAATAAATGACCTTGTTGTTATAGTAGTACATACCGTTTTTGCTTGCAACAGGAATGATTTCAAGCTCGTCGCTATAGGTATTGCTGAATGTGATTGCATTGTCGGGCATTTTGGTTGCTGTCTTTTCCGTCACAGCCTCTGCGGTAAGTGTGTTTCCGAAAATTTTGCCGTTTTCATCAACCGTTGCCAATGAAACAACTCCGAAAGCCATTACAACAGCCAAAAGCGATGATACTATTCTTTTGAGTTTCATACTTTTTCCCCTTTCAAAAATAATTTTACTGCGGTATATTTCTATACCTTTACAACTAAATTATAGCAGTATCGCTTTTTATTTTCAATAAGTTTATCATAACAGGCAAAAATATTATCTTCATCACAAACATACACAAAAAGCAACTGTTCTTTAAAAACTGAACCGACCTCAAAAAGTTAGACTAAGAATCTAACGGCTTGGCGGTTGTTATTTTTATTTATTCAATGATTTTTAATTTTTGCAAATACAACAGCAACAAGAAATGTGACAAATTCTGTAATTGGGAACGCAAGCCATATGCCTGTCATTTGAACAGCGCTGTTTAAAAGCCAAATTACGGGGACTAACAGCACGCCCTGTCGCAACAGTTGAACTACAACGCCGGGCATAATACTGTCTGTTGCCTGTTCATAGGTTGCAATCATTGCAGAAAAGCCGCTGAACACAAATCCGAGTGACATAATTCTCATTGCCGGCACTCCAAAAGCACACATTTCTTCCGATGCCGAAAACAAAAACAATATCTCTTTCGGGAAAATCAGCACCAAGAGCATACCGACAATCATCATAACAGTCGCGATAATTGTTCCGCTCTTATTTGCTTGTTTAAGGCGACCGTACTCTTTTGCTCTGTAATTAAACCGCATTATAGGCAAACAGCCTTGAATTAGTCCGTTCACTGTCATAAAAATCAACTGCTGAACCTTGAAATATGCTCCGAAAAATGCAACCGCCGTGTCCGAATATCGCACCAAAAACATATTTGCAAAATTCACGGTGAATGCTCCCAAAGCATTCATAACAAACGAGGGCAATCCGTAGGAAAATATCAGCTTTATCATCTGCGGTTCAAGGCAGTTTTTAAACACCGGCTTAACCTTTTGTTTTGTAAGAAACAGCTGTATCAACGCAATGATTGTTGAAACAACATAGCCTAAAACCGTGGCAACTGCAGCTCCGACCACACCCATTTTCGGAAACGGACCTATGCCGAAAATGAGCAAAGGGTCAAACACAAAATTGAATACAACACCTGCAATTTGAAACCACATCGGAGCAATCATATTGCCTGTTGCCTGAAGTATTTTTTGAATTACAATATGCACCATATTTGGTATCTGCATAAAAACGCAGACGCTCATATACGCAATTCCGTATTCAAAAATCTCTTTGTTTTGCGTAAAAGCCGAATAATAGGGATTTATTATGAAAAGCGAAAGGAAATTTATCAGCACTCCGACAACTACCGAAATTACCACTCCGAGAGCCGCTGCAGAATTTGCCTTTTGCTGATTTTTCTGTCCCAAATAACCTGCAATCAAAACATTAACACCCACACCTATCCACACGGACAACGCATTCATAAGCGTTGTAATCGGGAATGCAAGCGATACTGCCGCAAGTGCCTGTTCATTTATCCCCGCAACAAACATACTGTCAACAAGGTTGTATGAATACTGAAAGAACATTGAAATCAGCGGCGGTGCCGACATTTGAATTATAAGCTTGTTGACAGGTTCATAAGCCATTTTGTTTTCCGTTTTAACGCCCATATTAACACCCCTTGCGTAAAATAAAAATCGCCATACACCCATAATGAGTGTATGGCGAAAATAAGAATCACATCTTAGAAAAATCCATACCAACTTATATTTATCATATCAATGAGTTAAGTATATCATACCTGTAAAAAATATTCAAGATTATCACCAAAAATTTACTTTTTGCTTTCAAGCCACATATCAAGGGCTTTTTCGTAGACATCAATGCTTGTGATTCCGAGATTCATAATGAATGTGTGATACTCCTTTGCGTCAAAGCTTGAGCCAAGCTCGCTTTCGGCTGTTTCACGCATATCAATCATCTTGAGGTAGCCTACGGTATAGGGGAGAAAGTAACCCGGATTTGAACGGGCAAGGTCATATGCCTCTTTTGTTGCGGCTGTAACGCTCTCATCGTCAGCCGAACCGAGTGCCGTTGACATATACTCTTTGACTTTTTCATAATCCCAGCCGTTGTAGTTCACACCGACATCGACCATTGAGTAGAGAATATAGCCGAGAATATCATTTGCGTAGATAAGCTTCTTAATGCCCTCGCTTGTATCAAGGTAATCAAGCGTACATTTCGAGGCATACTGCGCCCAACCCTCGGTTGCGCCGATAAAGCTTAAAATCTTGCGGACATTCGGGATATCCTTGTTTGCATTTGATGCGGTAAACTGATAAAGATGACCCGGATAGCCTTCGTGGGCAAGGGTTGTGTACATCTGAGTCATACCCTTATTTGCAAAGTCGGGGTTGATTTTGATGATATTAACGCTTGTATCGTCAATTCGTCCCTGAACATAGTACGCTCCCACATTGTCGCTCTTTGCGGAATCGCTCATATAATCTGCCGTGTAGGAGGTTGTAACGGGAGTCGGAAAGTCATCCTCGATATTCTCAATCAAAAATTCAAGCACCTCATCGGCGTCCTTAAAGTCGGGTTTGTAGTCCTGAAATTTGCTCAAGTCATCCTGTGAAACATTGCTCATGCTCATTCCAACCTTTGTAAAGCTGTTTGTAAGGTATGACTTAAGCTCCTCGGGAGTCATGCTGCTGCTTGTTTTGTCTTTGACAATTGCCGAATAATACTTTTTGCCGATTTTGCCGTAACCGCAAAGACCTTCTTCGTTTTTGCCTGATTTTTTGAGACTTTCAAGTGCTGAATTTGCTGATTTCAAAGCAGGAATGTAGTATTCTTCAAAATACTTTTTGTTGGTTTCGACAACAGTCTTTTTCTCGGAATCGCTAAGACCGAGTGACTTTATTCTCGGCTCAAACTCGTCAACAAGCACGGACTTGTCATTCTTAATATGCTTTTCGCACTCGTCAATTGACTGCTGCGCGATATCTTCAGCCATAAAGTAACCGTCCTCAGCCTGTTTCTTTGTGAACGCAATGCACTCGTCCATATAGCGTTTTGTGTCCTTCAAAACAGCAAGGTAAAGGTCGGTATCATCCTTTTCATAGAAAGTGAATTCTGACAGGGTGGTAAAGAGGTTTGCAACAATTCCCGACTGCGGTGCAAATATACTCTGCAATTCTGTTGTACCCTCATATGAAAGCTGAATTTCAAAGTAGCTTTCAAGGGTGTCATATGTCTGCTTTTGAGAAGAAGTAAGTCCCGAACGGTCAAACTCCTCCAAATCCGTTTTTGCCTCTTTCAGTTCATCAAAGGATTCTTTTGTATCTTCATCGGACACATGACCGAGGGTATAGTCCTCCTCGTCATATTTCAGACCGTAGTCCGACGGATTTGAAATGTCAAAATGTGCGGTAAGAGCGTCATCCTCAAGTTCTTCCGAAAACAAATCGTCACAATATTTATCAAACTGAATTTGTGCATCCGTTTTGGTTGGTTCTGTGTCAGAATCAAAGTCACAGGCACAGACAGAAAACGCCATAACGGCACACAACATAACAGCAAGCGCACCCTTGAGTGACTTTTTATTTATAATTTTCTTCATTTTGTCCTCCGTAAAGATAGTTGTTTACCAAAGTATAACATATTATCGTGCTGTTATTCAATGATTATTTTTTCATTTTTCCCTTTTCCGCAGTAACCATAGCAACGCTCAACAGGTATTGCCGTTCTTTTTCAACAATTGTTGAAAACTATGTGGAAAATGTGTATAATAATCAGCCCTGCTCAATTGTATTTTTGTAAATTGTAACCATTTGTAATTATTTGTAATTTTCTCGGATAATTGAGCCAACAATATGCCAGAACCATAAACTAGTAGGGGTAGCCTTGCGACTGCCGCAAGGGCATTGTCGCCCACATATTTTCCGACCATCCATGTATCGGCAAGGTTGTAAAACTGCTGAAACACATTGCCGAGCATAAGCGGTACAGCAAAAGACCACAGGCCGCCTGTTATACTGCCTGTGGTCAAATCTCTGTTTTTATTTAGTTTTATCACAAAATCATTCCGTTGCAACCGCAGATTCTGCGGTCATATTTTTTTGTTAAATTCACTTCCGCATTTCGGACAGCGAACAGTATGATTGCCTTTTTTGTTGCGAACACGAAGCTGCGCCTTGCACACGGGACACTTAATATAACGGTAGTCCTTGCGGTCACGAATTTTCTTGAAGGTCAGCCTGAACCAACCTGTTACCGCATTGTAAATCGGAAGAAATTTTCTGTTTTCGGCACTTCTTGCAACAATGTTGCGTGAGAACATACGAAAACAGATAAGCACGATAATCAAGAGCATTATTCCGTCAATGATGTATCTTGCAACACGGTTCCACACAAAAATATTCACGAACCACAGTATAAGCAACAGCACCCAGAGTGCATTGTTGAGCTTATCCGTGCCGTATCTGCCCTGCATAAAATTGGCGAATCTGTTAAATAATCCTCGCATAAAGTTCATCCTTTCCGCAAAAAGCGGTAATTACAAAAATCATCCTTCCACCATTTTATCACAGGCAGGGCGTACATTCAATAAACATTTGACGATATATGTCACTAAATCAGCCGAGAACGAGCTTTGCCGTGTCAACGCTTTCTTTTGCGTCACGGCAGTAGTAGTCAGCGCCGATTTTCATAGCGTAGTCCTTTGTAAGAACCGCACCGCCGACAAATATTGTACATTTGCTTGAGCCGTCGGGATTCTGAAGTTCCTTACATTCTCTTACAAGCCTTATTGTATCTTCCATACTCTTGAGAGTTGTTGTCATAAGAGCCGAAAGTCCTATCATTGTAATATTCTGTTCAACGGCAGTATCAACAATAAGCTGAGGATCAACATCACGACCGAGGTCAACAACTGTGTAGCCGTAGTTATCAAGAAGAACCTTCACAATGTTCTTGCCGATATCGTGAATGTCGCCCTTTACGGTTGCCACAATAATTTTACCCTTGCTTACGGGAGTTCCGCTTGTCTTTGTAAGGTGCTTTTTAATTACATCAAAGCACTCCTGAGCTGTGTTTGCACTTTGGATAAGCTGTGGAAGGAAGATTTTATTCTTTTCAAAATCTTCACCCACTCTGTCAAGTGCAGGGATAAGCATTTCGTTTACAACCTGCATTGCATCGGTTGTTTCAAGAAGCTTTGCAGTTGCGGCTGCACCTTCGTTTTTAAGTCCGTTATAAACAGCCGCAAAAATATCAACATTGCTGTCTGCCTTTTTAACGGGAGCGGCAGGAACAGCATCGTTATATGCGTTGATAAATTCAAGCGAGTTCTTGTCAATGCCGTTAAGCACACGGAATGCTCTTACAGCGCCTGTCATCGACTCAACATTTGGGTTGATAATCGGCAAATCAAGTCCCTGTTCCATAGCCATTGTAAGGAAAGTTCTGTTGACAAGCTCACGGTTCGGAAGTCCGAAAGAAATGTTTGATACACCGAGACAGGTTTTACAGCCAAGTTCCGTTTTTACTCTGTGCAAGGCCTCAAGAGTCTGACGGCAAGCCGCCTGTTCTGCGGAAACCGTAAGAGTAAGGCAGTCGATATATACATCTTTTCTGTCAATGCCGACAGCCTCGGCTCTTTCAACAATTCGTTTTGCAATCTCAAATCTGCCCTCGGCGGTTTTCGGGATACCGTTTTCGTCAAGTGCAAGTCCGACAACAGACGCACCGTACTTTTTGACAAGAGGAAGAACCGTTGCAAGGCTCTGTTCCTCACCGTTTACGGAGTTCAGAATCGGTTTGCCGTTGTAGTAGCGGAGTCCGGCCTCAATAACCTCGGGCTTTGTGGAGTCAATCTGGAGCGGAACATCACACACACTCTGAATAGCCTTGAGAACACGCACCATCATCTTTTTTTCGTCAATTTCGGGATGACCTACATTGACATCAAGAATTTCCGCACCGCCCTGAACCTGACTGAGAGCCTGAGTGAGGATATAGTCAATATTATTTTCAACAAGCGCCTGCTTAAACAGCTTTTTGCCTGTGGGGTTAATTCTTTCGCCGATAATTCTCGGACCGTTGATTTCGACAACCGTCGTTGAACTGCAAACGGTTGTGTCAACGCTCTTTGTCTGAGGCTGATATTCTCTGTCGGCAACCTCCGACTTAATTTTTGCAATATAATCGGGATTCGTTCCGCAACATCCGCCGATAACCTTAACACCGTATTTGAGGAGTGAACAAACACACTCGGCAAATTTATCGGGCATAATGTTGTACTCGTTGCTGTTAGGATCTGGCAAACCTGCGTTAGCCTTGATTACAAGGGGAAGATTTGTGTATTTCGACATCTCGGAAACAACGGGTTCAAGCTCATCCGGACCGAGTGAACAGTTGACACCGAGAGCGTCAACACCGAGTCCCGTAAGAGTAACAGCCGCACAGGCAGGGGATACACCCGTAAATGTTCGTCCGTTTCTCTCAAAGGTCATTGTTGTGAGGATAGGTTTGTCGCAGTTTTCCTTTGCGGCAAGGACTGCGGCTTTAAGCTCGTAAAGGTCGGTCATTGTTTCAAAAACTATGACATCGGCATCTTTACCGGCAAGAATCTGCTGTTTGTAATACTCATAAGCCTCGTCAAATTTCATTGAACCGGCAGGTTCAAGCAACTGACCTATCGGACCGATATCAAGGGCAACGAGGGCGTCTGTACCCTCAACGGCTTTTCTTGCAATCTTAACACCGGCACCGATGATTTCTTCAACGCTGTAACCGCTGTCCTGAAGCTTGTAGGCATTTGCACCGAAGGTGTTTGCGTACACAATGTCAGATCCGGCATCAATATACCTCCTGTGAAAGCTCTCGATAAGCTCTGGGTGAGTAATGTTCAGCACCTCAGGCACATGGTCGTACTTTACACCGCTTTTCTGAATGAGAGTTCCTGTTGCACCGTCAAGCAGAATAAAATTCTTTTGGTTGAGATATTCACTAAAGTTTGAAAAATTCTTAAACACCACAATGTTCCCCATTTCTTCTGAAGCGACATTTGCCTTTCATACTGCAAATTGCACACCCTCGTTTTCTTCGTTCAATCGGATTGTCTGAAATTCCGAGAACTGCCGTAACCGACTTTGACGGCACAAGCAAACAGCTGTCGCCTGTTGTAAGACCTATTTTTCTCGGAGCGTCAAGTATTCTCAGATACTCCTTCTGCATCTCAATAGGATAGTCCCCATAGCCGGGGCTGAAACGGAAGGTCATATACTTTCCGCTGTATTTTTCGGCAAGAATTTCGTCAACCTTTTGACACACCTGTTCAACGGCAACGCTTGCAAAGCTGTCAAGCACAACCGCCCTTGCCATATCGGAAATCTGACTTATACGGACAAGCTTGTCAATTTCCGAACCGATTGTCGCACACATCATAACGGCTGTGTGGCAGCCCTCAAGGTGCTTTTTTATATCATTGCCGAGTAAAATATCGTCAAACGGAGCTTTGCGTTCAACATAGAGAAATCTCGGCTCTGCTGTTTTCAGTATTTCTTTTTCGCATTCATCCATCAGCACATCCATGCGGTAATTAAGGCTGATTCCTGCACCGCCGAGGTAGCGTATAGCCTCTTTGCGGTTTAATCTGTCAAGCGTTATCATAAAAGACTTGACACCGCCTCCGTAATTTTTCTTGCAACATACGGGTTGTTCATTGTGTAGAGGTGGATGCCGTCAACACCGTGTGCGATAAGGTCAACAATCTGGTCAACCGCATATGCAATGCCTGCGTCACGCAAAGCCTCGGGCCTTGTATCATACTTCTGCATAATCTTTGCAAATTTTGCAGGAAGGCTTGCACCGCACATTGAAACCATTCTTTCAATCTGACTTTTGCTTGTTACAGGCATAATACCTGCCTCAATCGGAACATTCACGCCTGCAATCTTCGCTCTTTCAAGAAAGCGATAGTAAACGGAGTTGTCAAAGAAAAGCTGTGAAATAAGATGGCTTGCACCCGACTCAACCTTTTTGCGAAGGTTGTGAATGTCCTCAACCTCATCGGTTGCCTCGCTGTGAACCTCGGGATAACAAGCACCGGCAATGTCAAAATCACCCTGTGACGCAATATATCTGCACAAATCGCTTGCATAAGTGAAATCCTTCTGCGGTTCAACACCTTCAACCCTGTCACCACGGAGTGCAAGAATATTCTCAATGCCGTTCTCTTTAAAAAGCGCAAGGTTGCAGTCAATATCAGCCTTTGTGCTGTTAATGCAGGTGAGGTGTGCCACGGATTCAACTCCGAAATCTCTCTTGATTTTTGTTGCGATTTCGCAGGTACGGCTCTTTGAACCGCTGCCGCCTGCGCTGTATGTTACGCTGATGAAGTCAGGCTTTAAAGCCGAAATTTCTTCAAGCTTGCCGTAAACCGATTCAATCGGAGAGGTCTTTTTAGGCGGAAATACTTCAAAAGAAAAAACTGTTTTTCCGCTGTTAAATAAATTGCTTATTTTCATATATAAACACCTCGGTAATGGTTTTGTTAAACTTGATTAATTATAGCATAAATAATTTTTGCATACAATACTGTTTTGGTGGGTTTTGTCGTTTAAGGCTATCATTTTTTGGGAGGTTTGGATATAAGCAAAAATTATATCAAAGAGTTTTATAATAATTATAATTTTGTTAACAAACCAAATTCACCGTTATACTGTAGGGGCGTTCATTGGACGCCCGCAAGTAACGACACAATTTTTTTGATAAAAATAAACCATATAAATGAGATACAATTACCTGAATGATGTAGGGGAGAACCGTGTTCTCCCGTTAGCAATGGTACAAATTTGATGTCAAATCACATTATATAAAAATCACAAAGTTACTGATATTTTGTAGCGGCGAACCTCGTTCGCCAATCGTTTTGGTTGTACAACCAAAACGAACACACAATTTTGTAGTATGAAATGATATGGTAGCTGACAATAGTCTGCATTAAGTCGAACCGATTTTACAATCGTTTCGATTGGCGAACACGGTTCGCCGCTACAGACTATACACCGTTTTCATCAAATCAAAAATTTATGTTCTAACAAATTATTTCATCAAGGCGGGCGTCCAATGAACGCCCCTACTGATTAAACAAAAACGGTCGGGAAACAATGATTTGCATTTTGCAAACTGTCTTCCCGACCGCAATTTTCAATTTTCAACTTTCAATTTTAAAAAAATCACAGATGCAAAATCAGCTTTGCAACGCCGAAATAGATAAGCAATGAAAGCGAGTCGCAGACTGTTGAAATGAGCGGATTCGCCATAACGGCAGGGTCAAAGCCGACCTTGCTTGCCAAAAGAGGCAGACTGCTGCCGACAAGCTTTGCCATAATAATTGTGCCGACAAGCGTAAGCGAAATTACAAGGGCAATCATAAATGCGTTTTCCTGACCGTTGAGATCAAACAAAAGCAGTTTTACAAAGTTTGCCGCCGCAAGGGTAATACCGCAAAGAATTGACACCCTGAATTCTTTCCACAGCACAAGGAAAATGCTCCTGAAATGAATTTCACCGAGCGACAACGCACGGATTACGGAAACCGATGCCTGAGAACCTGCGTTACCGCCCGAACCCGTAATCATCGGGATAAACGATGAGAGAATCAAAACATTTGCAAGCACAGCCTCAAATGATGAGATAATCGCACTTGTAAAGGTTGCCGAAAGCATGAGTATAAGCAGCCACGGCGCTCTCTTTTTGTACAGGCCGAAAACGCTTGTTTTCATATACGGTTTGTCAGACGGCAATACGGCTGCCATCTTTTCGATATCCTCGGTAGCCTCTTCCTGAATAACATCAATAGCGTCGTCAATTGTTACGATACCGACAAGTCGGTTTTCGTTATCAACAACAGGAAGAGCAAGGAAGTTATAGTTTGAGAACATCTGGGCAACCTGCTCCTGATCGGCAAGAGTAGTTACCGAGATAACATTTTCCTCCATAATCGACTTTACAAGCTCGTCATCTTCGGCAAGCAAAAGGTCTTTTACGGTGGTAATACCGATAAGCTTGTTGTTGGCATCGGTTACATAGCAGGTGTAGATTGTCTCCTTGTCAACACCTGTTCTTCTGATTCTTTTAATAGCCATTTCAGCCGTCATATCGGGACGAAGCAGAATAAACTCGGTTGTCATAATCGAGCCTGCGCTGTCCTCGGGATATTTCAAAAGCTCGTTAATCTGCTTTCTCATATCCTTGTCGGCCTGTCTTAAAATACGCTTTACAACATTGGCAGGCATTTCCTCAATAAGGTCAACGGCGTCATCGACAAATAACTCATCGACAACCTCTTTCAGTTCGCTGTCGCTGAAGCCGTGGATAAGGAATTCCTGAGTTTCATCATCCATTTCGACAAAGGTTTCCGCCGCAAGCTCCTTTGGCAGAATACGAAACAGAATCGGCATTTTTTCATCCTGTAGATTTTCAAAAACCGCCGCAATGTCAAACGGTTTCATCGTAATCAAAATGTCACGCAAAGTGCTGAACTTTTTGTCATCAAGCAACACTTTGATAGTTTCGGTAAGGGTTACATTAACCTGTTCCATCATCTTTTCCTCCTTTTTAATTCAATTGGAAGTAAAGACGGTGTCACCCTGAGTATTAAATTAAATCAATTCAAATTAAAATAAAAATACAAAGCAAAATCAATAAAACAAAATGAACGCACAAGCGCACATTCTGTTGCAACTTCGCCCGGGTACAGCGCCTTTATTACCGTCTGCGTCCATTAAGTTTTCACCTCATTCGCATTTAAATTCGGGCAAAAGCCCGTACATATTTATTTTATTCTTTTTTATGTCCGATGTCAACGGATTTATCCGCTAAAAATCCACTTTGCAAACATTTTACATTATCCTCTGTAACAGCTTGGTAACTCGGTATAATATTTCTTGCTTTTTGAAGTGTATCAATGTATAATGAATATGCATGATTTAAAATAAAATTTCAAAGATTGGAGATTAACCGTTATGACAGATATGGTTAAAAAATATGTTCCCTATGCGGTAATAATTTTGCTTGTTTATATGCTGTTGCCGCTTGTGTTTATTCCAGGCGCAATGCAAAAGTTTTCACCCGTTGCATATGACTTTGTGTTCCCGATTACAGCAATCGGCTGTTCGGCACACTACTGTTCAAAACACGGACTTGACTTTCTCTTTGCACTCATTGCGCCGATTATTTATCTTCCAAGTATGCTCATCTACAACGGCGGATTTTCTTCAAGCACACTTTCAACAAACCTTATTCTCCTCGTAGTTTATCTTGTTGCCGGAATTTTCGGACTTTTCCTCGGCGACCTTGCTTTCGGTGACAAGCGCCGTCAGAAAGAAAAGGCAGAACAGGAAGAAGCAGAGGAAATGCTTCTTGAGGCAAAGCGCCGTGAAAAGGAAGAGCTTGAGAACATGACTTCATCAAGCAAAAAGTCCGAAAGAAAAGCACCTTACAGACAGGAACGCAGGCCTGCACGCAGACCGTCGCCTGCCCCGCAGAAAACCGAAACAGCAGATGACGATGATTTTGATTATGACAAGTACCTTTCCGGTATTGACAGAAAGCAAGATCCGAACGAAAGCGAAATTGACGATATCTTAAACGAATACGGACACTAACGGCGAGCCGCCGTTCCCAGTTCGTGCAGATAGTATTTATAAGGGCGAAAATAAAATGCCCGAGCAAAACTTTATAGCTGAAAATGTAAAATCAAAGTCGGGAAGACAATTTGCGAAATGCAAAGCATTGTCTTCCCGACTGTTTTTGTTTAATCAGCAGGGGTGTTCATTGGACTCCCGTTTTGATTAAATTTTATGTTTAAATAAGATTATGTGATGTTATGGAAGTTGTGTGTAATTTGCGACATATATATAATCTGTCTTATCAAAAAGATTGTACCATTACTTCGTCAATTTGCTTTTATATGAAATTTTTGTTTAAATCAACCCAACGATATACTTCTGAATCAAGGTTGCGTCAACAACACTGATTTCACCGTCATGGTTTACATCGCTGTTAAAAAGCTGAGTCTTGCCGAATTCTACAATACCTGCAACATATTTCTGAACAGATGTTGCATCTACAACCGTAATGTTTCCGTCTGGATATACATCACCGCAAGTCAGGCAGTTCAATTTGCCACCAATCGTTGTTTTACACTCTGCGCCGTTTTTAAGTCTGCAATATTTATAAGCCATAAGGCCCGTATCCTCGCCAAGCTGTCTTGAAATATAAAACTCCGCATAGCCGTTCTTATCGGGGACAAAAGATGTTACCGCACCTCCGCTGACAAAATATGCGCCCGAGGTTGCATAGCAAGGTTTGCCGCTGCTGTCTGTACCGAAATCCTCATATGTAAAGTCAAAATTCTTGTATGTGCCATCGCTGAGTTTTCCGGTCATTGTGCCATCATCATTAAAGACATCAGGAAAATAGTCGGAGAGTTTAATCCTCATCTTAACATATTCTCCGCCTGTTGAATCATAATTGAATTTCATACCCGTATTACCAAAATAACGATTATCCGCTGTTATCATATGGCGAGTAAATTCCTGATTTTTCGGGAGATTTACAAACTTCGGTGCATCAATACAGTCCTTAAACATCACGCTGTACTTTTGATAATCCGTTGATATGAACATTGCCCCGAAATTCTTTGCCGTATTTTCGGTATATCCCGTTGTTGTAACAAAAAGCTGATTGTTTGAGATTTTCTGCGTTGTACTTGTAACTTCAAAGTCCTTGCGATCTTCATACTCGCTTACCGCACCTGTCATAAGAACCGAACCGACAGTAAGCACACCGCACATTGCGATTGCAGTTATTTTTTTAATTATATTTTTCATTGTTTTTCCTCTTTCTATCAGTAGGGGCGCTCATTGTGTCAAGTGCAACATGGACGCCCGATTTGATTGAATTTTATGTTTTCGCAAAATCAGTTGATGTTATGGAAGTTGTGCGTAATTGGCGACATATATATAATCTGTCTTATCAAAAAGATTGTACCATTACTTCGTCAGTTTGCTTTTACATGAAATTTTTATTTAACTCAACCCTACAATATACTTCTGAATCAAGGTTGCGTCAACAACACTGATTTCGCCGTCATTGTCTACATCACTGTTAAAAAGCTGAAGCTTGTCAAAGTCCTCAATACCTGCAACATATTTTTGAACAAGCGTTGCATCAGTAACAGAAATGTATCCGTTTAAATCCGTATCACCGCAAGTTAAACCGACCAGAGTATCTCCGATTATTCCGTAATCGCAATGAGCGCCGTCTTTAAGTCTGCAATAGCGGTATGACATTACTTTTGTATCTACACCAAGCTGTCTTGAAACATATATTTCAGCATAGCCGTCCTTATCGGGAGCAAAGGATGTTACCACACCTCCGCTTGTCGCATATGCGCCGGATTCCGCATAGCAATTAACACCGATGCTGTCAGTTCCGAAATCTTCGTATGTAAAATCAAAATCCTTGTAAGAACCGTCGCTAAGCTCAGCAGTCATTGTTCCGTTTTCATTGAACAGACGGGAAAAATCGGAAAGCTTGATTTTTACCTTAACATATTCACCGCCTGTTTTGTCAAACTGATAGAATGTCTGAACATTACCGAAATAACCGTGCCCCTGCGTCATCATATATTTTACGAATTTTTCGCCCTTTGGAAGATTTAAAAATCTCGGTGCGTTGATACAATCCTTAAACCATATATCGTAATCCTTTCCTTCGGTTGTTTGGAACTTTGCACCGAAATTTTTATCGGTATTTTCAGTGTATCCCGTAGTTGACACAAAAAGCTGATTGTTTGAGATTTTCTGCGTTATACCTGTAACTTCAAAGTCCTTGTGACTTTCATCCTCGCTTACCGCACCTGTCATAAGAACCGAACCGACAGTAAGCACACCGCACATTGCGATTGCAGTTATTTTTTTAATTGTATTTTTCATTGTTTATCCTCCGTTTTTATTGTTTATCTGTCCGAACCGACAACATATTTCTGCAAAACAGTTGCATCTTCACCGTGATGCAGTCTGCTGTAAATTATGACGCACGCTCACAGATTACATAGTAACGGTCAAAACCGCCGTTGCCGTCACTTATGCAGGTAAACATCGTGAGCAGATCTCTGTCCTTCTGCAAATAGCAGTCGCCTGATTCGTTCGGCTTATTGACTTTGGTTTCAACGACCTTGTAATTGAGTGTATTCCAATAATTTGTGATTGAAACCCTGTCACCGATTTTGAGGTTGCGGAGGTTGTCAAAAAATATTCGACCGATGTATCCCGTGTGACCTGCAAGGACTGCGTTTGTATTCTTACCGCCGATCGGCAATGAGGTTGCACTCATATGTGCCGCACCGTAGCTCATATTTGAGCTGTTCGCACCGAGGTAAATCGGCAGACGCATGTTTATTGTTTCGGCGGTAACATAGCCGTAAATACCGTCGGTTATGCCGTAATCCTCAAGATTGACGGCAGCCTGTGAATAGGTATCGTTACGGAGCATTTCATACTGGTTCGTTTCAAGTTTTTTGTTGTAGGCAACGCTGTCATTGAAAAGTCTGTCAAGGTCCGCCTTGAAAACAACGGGCTGTTTGGAGGTACGCTTGCCGTCCCTGTCAATTTTGTAACCCTCTTCGTCAACCTTGCCGTCCTTGACCGCCTGTTCAAAAGAGCCGTCCTCAGCTTCTTCAACACGGGTGTCAAAGCCGTCAGCCTCACCGTTTGAAATCTGTGTTCCGATAAAATTTGATATAGGGGGGAATGCGACAAGACCTATTCCGACAACGAGCATTGCTATTGCCACACCCGTAAGTATTTTTTTAATCATCGGAATCACCACCCGAATCATTCTGATTTTCGTCAGCCGAGTCATCTCTCAGCCGTTTTGCACCGTTTGACTTCTTCTTTTTACGCTTGAGCAGAAATACAACCACAAACACAACAAGTGCAACAAAGCCGACAATTATGCCGATTGCGACCGCATAAGGGATTTTGTAACCGAGAAAGAATATGTAACCGTTATCAAATTTTGCAAGCGACTCGCCCGTTTCAATATATTTAGTATCATCGTATGCAACATGCTTGCCACGCACGAGAAGTCTGTGAGTATTAACGCCGTATGGGGTACAGGTGAGGAGCGTTACAAGGTCTTCGCCGTCAACAATCCGCAAGGAATTGATTTCCGAGGGAAGAACGACTTCGATTTGATCAACCTCATATTTCAGCGTTCTGTCGAGGATATGAACATAGAATTCATCGCCGACCTTCATATCGGTGAGGTAATCGAAAAATGTTTCGCCCGGATAACCCGAATGGGCAGAAATTACGGAATGTGTGCTTGTACCGCCTACAGGCAGGGAAGTATTTTGAAGATGTCCTGCACCTTTGGAAAGAACCTCTTCGCTTGTGCCGTGATAAATCGGCAGATAAACATTGATTTTCGGCACATCAATATAGCCGATAAGACCGTTATCATCAACATTGAGAGTTTTCTCATAATTTGCGCCGATTTTCTGAAAAGCCTTTTCGTCGAATGGGTCGGTAATTATCATATTATTTGAAAGGCTGTTATTGTACTTAGCAGCCTCTTCAAACATTTTTTGAGTTTTCTCACTCGGCATCTGGGCAACCCTGTTGGTGTACTCCTTAACCATGCTTCGACTGACATAGTTATTAATTGCGGAGCTGACAAGCGGATAGCTCATTATGCCGATTCCTGCAACAAATATTAAAACTATTAGTAAAATTGACAGCTTTCGTTTCATAAAATTTTCCTTTTCTGCGTGTTTTGTTCCGTTGTTATTATACTATATTTTACTATTTATCGCAACTGCGTGCCGCAGTCCCAGTTCGTGAAGATAGTTTGCGCAATGCCAAAACATATCCTGCCCGAGCGAAAGGTTTAGTTAAATGTAAAATTGAAAATTGAAAATTAATGTCGGGAAGACAGTTTGTAATGTAAAAAACATATTATGCCCGACTGTAAAAATGTAATGGTTCTCCCCTACAGACAATACACAATTTTCATCACATCAAAACATATTATATAAACATAAATATTCATCCGCCTCTACGGCTCTTCTGTAAATAGAACGGGGATGCGTTGCCGCATCCCCTGAAAATTACATATATCATATCACAGATTTTAAGATAAAGATATTCGATTAATTATTTAGCTGCTTTCTTTCTCTTAAGAACAAAGAGAAGAACGCCTGCACAAGCGATAAGTGCTGCACCGCCAACATAGAACATCATTGTACCCATACCACCTGTCTGAGGAACAGTTACAGGGTAATCCTTAACTACTGTAGCAGCGCCGTTTTCAACTGTACCAACTGGTGTGTATGCCTTTGCAACAGCTGTTACTTTGAATATAGTAGAGTTGATGTTGTAGCCTGCAGGAGCCTTTGTTTCCTTTACAAAGTAATCAACGCCAGGTGTAAAGTAGAACTCATTTGAACCATAGTAGAACTTATCGTTTCCGTTAGTTGTTGTTGTTGCCTTAACAGTTACGCCATCAACTGTAATTGCCTCGGTGCATGCTGAATCCTTATAAAGTGTGAATTCAGCGCCTGCAAGCTTTGTTGATGTTGCGTTACCGTCAACCTTTGTTACATCAAGACCTGCAGTTGCAACATTTACAGTATTATTACCTGGCTTGTATGTGAAGTTGCCTTCATTACCATAGTAAAGACCGTCTGTGTTGGGGAGGTCTGTAGTAACTTTTTCAGCGATATCAGCGTTTACCTTAGCTGAGAATGTTACCTTGATTGTGTCATAACCGTAGAACTTGTCACCCTGAAGGAGTGCATCTGATGCAACGACTGCGAATGTAGCTGTTGCTTCATTGCCAGTGGCATCTTTATAAGCATAACCAGGAACTACTGTGAAGTCGCCGTCCTCTGCAGGTGTTTCATCACCATCCTTAACAAAGTAAACCTTTACAGTACCGTCAATGAGCGAAAGAGCGTTGTCCATGTTATCAACAATTGCATACTTTGCAATCTTGTTAGTTGTTGAACCTGCTGTTGAAGCTGTAAGTGTGTAATCAGCGTTCTTCTGTGTACCAACATTGCTGTCTGCAACTGTCTTTGTAACTGTGATACCTGAAACATCAATCTTTGAAGCAAGGTTTACTGTTTCATAATCGTATGTCCAGTCTTTGCCATCGAAGTAAGGAAGTGAGATGAGTGAACCCTGTACAGACTTAACTGTACCAGGCTTCTTAGAGCAGTATACATAATAGATACCGTCTGCAAGGTCTGTAATCTCCTGTGTAGAAACATCTGCTGAACCGTCATATTTGAATGTAACAGTCTTATCAGCTGTACCTGTCCATGACATACCATCACAAATTGTGATGATTTTCTTGCTCTTGTCTGTATCTGTTGAGTTGAGAGCGTTTACAAGGGCAGTGTTGCTTGCATAAGCATCTTCAACTGTTACTGTACCTGTTGTAGTATCAACCGTTGCGAGCTTGAAGAATTTGTACTCATAAGTACCAACATAGTCGGCTTTATCACCTGTTGTATCGGCATTAGGGTTGCATGATACTGTAAGTGTTGTAGCAGCGCTTGCTGAGAATGGGATCATGAGAGCGATCATCATTACTGCGAGAACTGCTGCAAAGATTTTCTTTGTAGTTTTCATTTTTCTTTCTCCTTTGTGTTTGATTTAATATATGTAATTATATTCTAACCGAATGGTTAAACGGGTTGGGGTGGCTGCATGGCAGACACCGGCTAACAACGGTGTCCGTAGCAGTCAAAGAGGTTTTCTATGAAAGAAACATATGATTAAAAAATCACCTGTTCTAACAAGTTAAATCATATTGGGTTACTTTCTGCGTCTTGCTCTGCATTTTTTACGAGCTTTTCCGTAATAGATTGCGTAACCCGTGAACATTGTCACCGCAAGACCTGCAACCGACAAACCGAGAACAACATAGCCGTTCATACCGTCACCGCTTGCCTTAGGCATTGTTATTGCACCGTCAACATAATTATATGTAACATCGTACTTACCCTCAACAGGAAGTGTGAAGTAGGAAAGTGTGTAGTTCGGGGTGTAACCCTCTGACGGTTTGTACTCAAACAGACAGTATGTCTGATATGTTGAAGTACCTGATATATAATTGTCGGAACTGTCGCTCCATACAACATTACCGTTTGTTTTTGTGAACTCACCCTGACCGTCCTTGAAGATTGTCAGATTGTCAAACACAGCCTGACCGTTGCTGTCTGTCTTTTTAGAAGTCATATGAGTTTTCATTGAGGCATCTTTAATGATTGTATTGATATCATCTGCAGTAAAGATACCCTCCTCGGATACCTTCATCACAGCAAATTCCGTATCACTTACATTACCGCCTGTCTGATTCTTCTTGTTTACTGTTGCACTTCCGTGTGTGGTTTCATTTTCAAACACGGCTTTTTCAACAGGAGAAGAATTGTTGAAGTAAGTTGCAAGCTGAGCATCGGTTTTGCCTTCAATATCTGAGCTCTTAACCTTAATGTACTTAGCCGCCGTTACTTCACCGCTTTCAAGCAATTCAATCTCGGCAAGCCAGGTGTTTGTATCCATTTTATAATCGGATGCATTTGCACCTTCGGCAAGAGCCTCGGTAATCTTAAATCTGTAAACACCCGCAGTGACTAATTTGAGGTTTTTGAATTCAACCTTACCGTTTTTGTCAGGTGTTTTCAAATTCGTGGAAATTGTTTTTGCGCTGTTTGTCTTGATAATATTGCCGTCGGCATCCTGTTTTGCTGTATCCATTGATTCAAGACCTGTCAATGTATAAACGAACTTGCTGCCGCTGTAAGCCTGACCGTCAAGAGTCTTATTTACCGAAATGGCAATGTTTGTAGGATTAACCTTATTGATAAAGTTAAGCGCATTTTCTGCTTCGGCGAGAGTACCGACAAATGTACCGTTGAAGTCCTGATTGCCTACTTTATAAGGAACATAACCTATAACATTTTTCTCTGTAATCTTATAGGTTGCACCTACAGGAATATTGAGAAGCTTAATGCTTTCGCCCTTTTTGATTGTAAACGAACCGTCCTTAGATGTGCGGTAAGCTGTGTTTGAATAATCACTTGCGCCCTTTTCTTTGAGCTTATACTCAAGAGGATAGGTCTTGTAATCATAGGTTGAACCCTTGCCGTCAAAGTCGAGAGCAATCGCAAATGTAAACTGCTGATTTGTATCGTAATCGGTTGTACCGTCTTCATTAACAACATTCTTTGAAATTTCAAGAGGTGCTGTCACTATCTTGTTAGTATAGTCGAGCTGGAGCTGTGCATAAGCCTTTTCATCAGCGGGATCCGCAAGATTGAATGCCGACTCCGTAGCTGAACCGCTACTGATTGGTGAACCGTCTCTGTTGTTAACAAGCGCCCAGTTCGTTGTGTATTTAAGCTTACTGCTGTTTGTTGACTCGTTAACCTTCATTTTATTGCCGGTCTTGAATGAGTTGTCAAAGTCAGCTATATAATTATCTTTAAGTGTGAAACCGCTGTTTGAAAGAGTTTCATTGCTTATGTTTTCGTCTGATTTTGTAAGCTTGTAGCCTTTACCGGAGGTATCGTTGCCGTTCTCTTTGATTGTATAATCAAAAGTTTCATTAGCTTTGAGGTCATCTGAAATTTCAGAAACAACATAGCCTGTATCAAGTGCCTTTGTAACCTTGAGGTCATTGTTGGCAGGTGTCATTGTGAAGTTTACTGAGAAGTTAGACTCAGCCTCACCACGCTCCATATAGAATACTACCATATGGTATGTCTTGTTAGGATCAAGCTTAGTACCATTGTTGATTGTCTTTGTAACGGTGCCAAGGTTTGTAGAATGTGACGAACCGTCTGCAGAATACTGAGTGCCGTTACCGTTCCACATTTTACCGTAAAGATTTGAAAGTGTAAGGTCACCTGAAAGTTTATCGTTACTTACATTCTTCTGCTTACAGAAAATAGCACCTGTGTTGCTTCCAAACTGTGACTGCTTAAACTTGTAGAAACCGTCTGATACTTTATACGGTTGAACATACTTAGTTTCCGAACCCCATGTATAAACGCAGAAGTCAGTGTAATCACCTCTCTTAACCCAAAACTCCTCACTCGGAACTGTAACTGTTGTCGATGATGATGAAGTCGATGACGGAGTTGAGTAATCGGCAAATACATTGTTGGCAGTTGCGGTCATTGAATTAAAGTCAATTGAACCGCTTGCCTCTTTATGGTCACCGCCGAGGTCGAGAGCAAGTTCTGCGTTAGCGCCTGTTGAATCTTCGCCGATATAAACCCAAAGGTCATCGTCACCGCTGAAGTTAAAGGTTGCAGGTCTGTCGTCTGCAATTAAACCGTCCTTCGGAACTCTGAAGTCTATATCAAGTCTGATACCGAAACCATAGTTATGGTTGTAACTTGTACCCTTGCCGGCTGAAGTATCAATAGTATTGAGTGTATCGTTCTTTTGTGCGTCACTGCCTTTACCCGTTGTGTTATTAAATGGGAAAATACCATAACCGTTGCTTTTGCCGCCGAAATTTGTCAATGCATCTTGTACACCATACTGTTCGCCCGTACCGTAGTTAATTTTGGTAGGTGTGAGGCCGTTCCATGTGAAGTAGATGTTATCGGCTGCATCCTTTGTAGTAAATTTATAAGTAGTAACACCTGCATCGTCAGTAGTTGTACGGAACGGGAAAGATGACTTATAAACATTGGCAACTTTTGCATCATTAACTTTTGCATCATTATATTTAGCGGTTGAAAGTGCCTCAGCATCAAAGTAAGGAGCCTTGACACCATTTGCAACCTGAAGATCGCCCTTACTGTCAAGCCTGTTGTACATAAGACCCTGTAAGGACTGGTTATAATTACCGCCACCCCCTGCCATACCGTTGGAGTTGTTTACTGCATAGTAATAGTTATCATTATAATCGTTGATGTTTGTAAGTCCTTTTGCGTGGGTCTCAAATGTACTGTACCATTTATCACCCTTGAACATATTACCGAAGTAGAGAGGATACTTCCAGTCAGACTTACAGCTTGAAGCAATGTTGCTTATGTAGCTGTTGAAGTTATCAAACTGATACCAGTAATTTTCAATATCACCATCGTTGTTCTTACCCTGACACTGAAGATACCCTTTCTCCTGCTCCATATCAGACCAGTAGTCAAAGTATGTTGCGTCAACGCCTACGATGTTAGGATTATCTTTGAATGAATTTTCAACGACAGCACCATAGTTTACATTGTCTATTTCCGAGAATTTTGTCCAGCCTTCGCCTCTGGCTGTCTTAACATATGTAGCCGTGTTATCGCTGTAGCCCGAACCATCATATCCCGAATCTGTCGGATATGATGTTGCAGAAGATGCACCGTTGAGGTTATGTTCGTTCGGATGGAATCTTAAAAGCGCACCCGCCGGAATTTCACCTTTGAACACCACAGAACCGCTTACCTTGGTGTCTCTGGTGTCTTTTGTAAGCTCAACTGTTCCTTCATAGGCATCGTTGTAGTCAAAAGTTGCATAAACCTTTGTAAGCGACTTCCAGTCATCGTTTGAAACATAAACTGTTTTATATGTTGCTTTCGACTGTTTGTCGGGAGCTTCAACAGAAAGGTATTTACTTTCTTTGAACGAGCCGTCGGTAGAAAGATAAAATTCTGTGTCGCCCGTAGCACCAGAAATGTCGATGGTCTTGATGAACGGGTTAGTCCACTGACTTGTTGAGGCATCATAAAGAGCATTATCGGCACTGTATGAGTCATTAATACCGAGGTCGCTTGTTTGTGTTTCGCCCTTGTTGCTGAAGATTACATTTTTATGGGATGACTTAACATCTACATAGTAGTAAACGCTGTCTGAAGATGTCTTTGTCATTGCAACACCCGGCCACTCTGCGTTGGAGTCAGTATCGTTTACCCAAGAATATGCATAAGCCTCATTATAGGTATTATTGCTGTTCTTAAGATAGATACGGCGGGAATCTTTTGCAACAGTCTTTTCGGGAAGAGTAAAATTAACCCCGGAAGAAAGCTCAATTCTTGTTGCACCGGATGGTGCAGTGGTTTCAAAAACTCCCGAAGAATTTTTGCTTACAGTATCCGTTTTGAGAACCGTGCCGTCATCCTGAGCAAAACGACATGTAACAGAAGAAAAACCATTCCATTCCTTATTCTTGTTCAGGTTAATGTAAATCTTCTGATCCAAAGATGTTGCCGCAAACACATTAAGCGACATACCCGACACGGCACATATCGAAAGCATGAGGGTAAGTGCAAGCACAAGAGAAAAGCTTTTCTTTGCGGTTATGCAAAGCTTTTTACCTAATTTCATAATTTTTTCTTCTCCTTCATTGCCGATTACTTTGTTTTGGCAGTCAAAGTACAATTAAACAGAACTGCATAGGACAGTCCAATATATCTGCCAACTAATTATGAAACGCAATTTTTTGAATTTGTTCTTCTTTTTTACTTGTATACAAGTATATAATATTTTATTGCATATTTGTAGAGGCAATACAGCCAAACTTTGGGTAATATTTTTGGTTATTTTGCATATCTGCAAGCACGATTTAATATTTTTGACCATAATGTGATTTTATTACTTATTTATCGCCATTTTTTGTGTTTAAGATAAATTATACCCATTACACAACCTTAACAGGCAGTTAAAAAGTCAATTTCGGCACTAAATTTGTTGATTTTTAATTCTTTTTTCAAAAATATCAAAAATTTTATGCAGGTTTACTCCAAGCTGTGCGTGCGGAAATATGTATTATTTTGCGATTGCTGCTTTTAAAATGCCCCAAAACCAGCATTTTACTGAAATTTTCAGATATATTTTTATAATCAGTTTCTATATCCGATAAAATTAATCACCGAACACCTTGAAAATTCGGCACAAATAAAGGGCAGAGTATTGCTCTCTGCCCTCAAAATGTAATTCACTTAAATCGCAATTATACAAACCGCTTTATGCAAACATATTAAAGATCTCTGCCGCAGCACTTCTTGTACTTTTTACCGCTGCCGCACGGACAGGGATCGTTTCTGCCGATTTTCTTGCCCTTACGGATAGTCTTGTTGACAGAATCCGTACCGTCTGCAGAAGTTTCTGTAGGCTGAGCAACCTGCTCACGGTGAAGCGCCTGCTTTACGGCGTCCGACTGTTCAACAGCTTCTTCATCATCGGATGCAGACTTTGCCGCTGCGGCAGCCCTCTGAGCTGCTCTCTTTGCCGCTGCAATTGCATCCTGTCTTTTCTGAATCTCATAAACACGCTTTGGCATAATGAGCATCATCTTGACAGTATCTTCACGAATGCTTTCAATCATCTCATCAAACATATCGAAGCCTTCAACTCTGTACTCAACAACAGGATCGTGCTGACCGTATGAACGAAGTCTGATACCGCTCTTGAGCTGATCCATATTGTCAATGTGATCCATCCAATGTGTATCAACATTCTTGAGGAGGTAAACACGCTCCATCTCACGGATTGTTTCCTCGGGAAGAAGCTCTTCGTTTTCCTTGTAGATTTCGAGAGCATCATCAACGAGCATCTTCTGAATCTCTTCGGGTTCCATATTTTCAAGATCTTCAAGGCTGAAATCATACTTTGATTCATCTCTTATAAGCCAGCCTGCATAGTAATCCTTAAGGCTCTGGAAGTTCCAATGCTCTGCAGGACCTTCGGGGAGATACTGCTTGATTGAAGTTGCGATTGTATCCTCAACCATTTTGAGGATTGTTTCGTGGAGATCCTCACCGTTAAGAACCTGATCACGCTGACCGTAGATGATTTCACGCTGTTTGTTCATAACATCGTCGTACTGGAGGACATCTTTACGAATGCCGAAGTTACGAAGTTCAACCTTTTCCTGTGAGCCTTCGATAATACTTGTGAGCATTTTGTTCTCAATAGGCATATCTTCGGCAACATTCATACGCTCCATCATCATTTTCATTCTGTCACCGCCGAACAGACGCATAAGGTCATCCTCGGTTGAGAGGAAGAAACGGCTGACACCCGGATCGCCCTGACGGCCTGCACGGCCACGGAGCTGGTTATCAATACGGCGTGACTCGTGTCTTTCCGTACCCATAATGTAAAGACCGCCGGCCTCTCTTACCTTTTCAGCCTCGCCTTTAATTTCTTCCTTATACTTGTCATTCAGTTCTCTGAATGTATTTCTTGCATTGATGATTTCTTCATCATCGGTTTCCGCATAACCTGTAGCTTCTTCGATAAGCTCCTCTGTAAAGCCCTGCTTACGCATTGCGGCTTTTGCCATATACTCTGCGTTACCGCCGAGGATGATATCGGTACCACGACCTGCCATGTTGGTTGCGATTGTTACCGCACCGAGTTTACCTGCCTGAGCAACAATTTCAGCCTCTTTTTCATGCTGTTTTGCATTGAGGACATTGTGCTTGATGCCTCTCTTTTTGAGCATTTTTGAAAGAAGCTCCGACTTCTCAATTGAAATTGTACCGACAAGGACAGGCTGTCCCTTTTCGTGAGCCTCAACAATTGCATCAATAACAGCGTGGAACTTGCCGTTTTCTGTCTTATAAACCGAATCGGGGAGGTCTTTTCTTAAAACAGGCTTGTTTGTAGGAATTTCAACAACATCAAGCTTGTAGATTTCCTGGAATTCTTCCGACTCTGTCTGAGCAGTACCTGTCATACCCGAAAGCTTTTTGTAAAGACGGAAGTAGTTCTGGAATGTGATTGTAGCAAGAGTCTTGCTTTCGCTCTGAACCTTTACGCCCTCTTTAGCCTCAATAGCCTGATGAAGACCTTCGTTAAAACGACGGCCGTACATAAGACGACCTGTAAATTCGTCAACGATGATAACTTCGCCGTCCTTGACAACATAGTCAACATCAAGCTTCATAACGCCGTTGGCCTTGATAGCCTGATTTACATGGTGCTGAATTGTAAGGTTATCGGGATCGGTAAGGTTTTCAATACCGAAAAATTCTTCGGCTTTCTTAACACCACTCTGTGTGAGGGTTGCTGTTTTCTGCTTTTCATCAACAACATAATCAATGTCGTTTTCCTTGTAATATTCCTCCATATCCTCTTTTGCGTCAAGTTCTGCAAAACGCTGAACTTTAAGAGTTTTTGCAAAAGCGTCAGCCTTTGCATAAAGGTCTGTTGACTTGTCGCCCTTACCCGAAATAATAAGAGGAGTTCTCGCCTCATCAATGAGGATTGAGTCAACCTCATCGACAATCGCAAATGCGTGCGGACGCTGAACCTTGTTTTCCTTGTAAACTACCATGTTGTCACGGAGGTAGTCAAAACCGAGTTCGTTGTTTGTTCCGTATGTAATATCTGCGGCATAAGCCTTTTTTCTGCCCTCGTTATCGAGATCGTGGCAGATAAGACCAACCGAAAGACCGAGGTATCTGTAAAGCTTGCCCATCCACTCTGAGTCACGGCGGGCAAGGTAATCGTTGACTGTTACAATGTGAACACCTTCGCCGGTAAGTGCGTTAAGATAAGCCGGAAGGGTAGCAACAAGTGTTTTACCTTCACCGGTTTTCATCTCGGCGATTCTGCCCTGGTGAAGAACAATACCGCCGATAATCTGAACGGGGAAGTGCTTCATACCAAGCACTCTCCAGCCTGCCTCACGACAGGTTGCAAATGCTTCGGGGAGAATATCGTCTGTTGTTTCGCCGTTGGCAAGTCTTTCTTTAAGAATTGTTGTCTGGTTCTTGAGTTCACTTTCGCTCATAGCCGCATATTTATCTTCGAGTGCAAGCACCTTGTCACAGATTGGTTGCACACGCTTAACTTCACGCTTGCTGTAGTTGCCGAACATAGCCTTTAAAAAATTCATCAGGGTTCTTCCTTTCAATGTACCGAAAAAATCGGTCAAACTGTATTTTCAATAATATAATTTTAATTTACTGCACCGCAGACGCTCCAAGGCTTTTTGCAGCCTGAATCATTGCGGCCTCAACCACGGGACCGGCATATTGGAAACCGAAACCCGAATCCTGTACAACACAGGCAAAGGCGAGAGGGCAGTCCTCATCTTTTGAGTAGCCGACCATCCAGCCGTTAGGGTTCTTATCATCGCCGACTTCACCCGTACCTGTTTTGGCACAGACTGTAAGTCCGCCGAAAAGGTTGTCGCCGTAGTAATCCGAAACGGTGTATCTCATAACATCATCAAGCTTTGTCGCCGTATCGGATGAAAAAAGCTCCTGTCCGCTGCTCTTGTAGTTTATGCCGAGTGCGGAGAGTATGGACTCATCTTTGATAAGGGTAGGGTTTGTAGCCTTACCGCCGTTTGCGATTGCACCGCAGATAATTGCCATCTGCATCGGGTTTACCTTGTCATTATACTGACCTACGCCCGACCAGCCAAGCTGGTTTTCATTGGCATCGCTGACATCATATGAACCTTTTGCGGTTTTAATTCCGTCAACATCAAAGGAGCTGTTAATGCCGATTTTCTCGGCAGTTTTTGTCATTGTGTCACTTCCGAGTTCAACGGCAAGCTTTGCAAAAACAATATTGCAGGAATGTGCCATTGCCTCTTTATATGTCAGCGTTCCGTGAGTTTCCGTACAGGTAACTTCACTTCCGCCTATGTTCTCACTTCCGTTACAAACCCAAGTGCGGTCATAAAGGTCGGGAATATTCTCGATTGCCGCCGCAGATGTAACGATTTTGAAGATTGAACCCGGAGTAAAGGTTGACGAAAGCACATTATCAAGGTAAACGCCCTCGTATTCGCTTTCGTTGTCCTCGGTAATTTCGGGAGGAGCCTGCGGATCGTAAGCCATAGTGCTTATGGAACAGATAACCTCGCCTGTTTTGTAGTTATATATTACACAGGCACCTTTTTTGTTATAAGCTGCAAGAACATCATAAGCCGCCGCACAGGTTGCGGAATCGACTGTCAGCTTTATATCGTGAGAGGCTCTCAATGATTCCGGCATATTAAGTCCGAAAACAAGGTTATAGCCTATCAGCTGAGAACGATACATACTTTGAACAGCCGTTGAAATGTTAAGGCTGTCATCACCGACAACATGAAGCAGAGATTTTCTTACGCTCTCGCTTTCGTTATAAACTCTTTTACCGTCAACCGTCTGTGCAAGAGCCGTGCCGTTGCGGTCATAGATTGCTCCTGCCTGTGCAAGGCCGCCGTCACCTGCTATATGCGCATTATATGCCTGATCAACCCAATCGTCTGCCCCTGTTACAAGCTCAAAGGCAAGATAGCCGAGTCCGCCGATAAACGCAAGCGCAACTATATATATAAGTGTACTTCTGCGAAGTATTTTTTTCAAACCTTACACCACCCTGTGTATCAGTAGGGGCGTTCATTGGACGCCCGCAAGTAAAGGCACTAATTTTATTTAATACCAAAGTACATATATGAAAAACAAGTTTTCAATTTACTGCCGTTATCTTCTTACCGAATAAGTTCTCTCGTCTGCGGCTTTGATGAATGCAACAAGTCCCCAACAAGACATAATACTTGAACCGCCGGCAGACACAAACGGAAATGTTACGCCTGTAAGCGGAAGGACATCGGTTGCACCGAAAACATTGAGAGAAAGCTGAACGACAAAAAGTCCTGCCGCACAGCACGCTGAAATTGAATAAAAGGTACTTCTGCTTCGGGTTGTAATTGCCCTTGCATAAATAAACATTGCACCTACTGCCACGGCAAGTGTGAACGCAACGATAACTCCCATTTCTTCCGAAACAAGTCCGAAAACAAGGTCACTTTCGGATGCGGCAACCTGCTTTAAAAAACCGTTGCCGATACCTACGCCGAAAAGTCCGCCGCTTGCCATATATGTGAGAACTCTTGCCTGCTGATAACCGAGGTTGTCCTGAGTATGTTCCCACACATGGCGCCAGCCCGAAAAACGGTCGGCAACATACGGTTTAAACTTGAGGACAAAGGTTACGCCGAAAATTGCAGCGGCAACAGCAAGAATAATCGTCTTGAAATCGCCCGAGCGCATAAACGCTGTGAGCAAAAATGTTACAAAGAAGATGAGCGCAGTACCGAAGTCACCCATAAGAGCCAAAAGACCGACGCATACTGCCGAGAAGATAATGTACTCAAGCAGGTTCTTCTTTGTCATCAACACATCAAGCGAACTTGCGCCGATAAAAATGAAAATAATCTTTGCAAGCTCTGACGGCTGAAATGAAAACGAGCCGATATAAATCCAGTTGGCGGCGCCGTTTGTAATCTTACCGAATACAATTGTTACGCCCAAAAGACCGACCGCACAAATCATTGCCGGAAGTCTGAGTTTATTTACCTTATCGGGATCTTCAATCAGCTTGATGATTATGCAGAAGAAAATCATACCTATTGCGGCGGCAACAAGCTGAACATAAGCCGAGCGTTCCGACTGTCTGATAAGCATCATTACGCCTATGCCCGTCAAAAACAGGGCAAGCGATTCAAGCTCGAAATTTACTCTGCGGATTACAAAATAGGAGATAAAGAAGAATCCCCATTCAACAGCCGCAAGAGCGCCGAACAGCACGAGCGGAGCCATTGTATTTGTGCCGTCATTCCAGAACATTGCCTGAACGCACATAAAGAAGTGAAAAAATGTAATAAGAAGCATGAGCTTCCACGATTTCATTGCAGGCTTATCGCTGACCTTTGAGAAAAACCAGCTCGACTGCAACGGCTGTTGGAACTCCTCGCCTCTTTTTACTATAAGGCTTGTACCGCCTATTGTTATTGTATCGTCAATAAGCACCTTTGCTCTGCCTCTTGTTCTTTTGCCGTTGAGCATTGTGCCGCTCTTTGAGTCGGTATCGCTTACATACCAACCGTCTTTACGGCGAAGGAGTACGCAATGATTTCTTGAAACCGTCGGGTCATCAACGGTTACATCACTGCTTTTACTTCTGCCGATTGAATTTTCCCAGAAAAGCACGGGGAGCATCTCGCCCGTTGCAGGGTTCAAAAGTGAAATCAAAGGAGTTTCGGGACGGCGGCGACGGCGCATTGCGGCAAAGCACTGGTACACAATTATTATTGCATAAACAGGCATAAGAAAACGCAGTGCAACAACACCCATATCGAAAATTATCGAAAGATCCGGCACTTTTTTCAACTCCTTCACAAATCATCTGTCCTAAAAATAAGCATACTTAAAGTTATACAGTTTAAATAATAATCCAATTTCCTCCAAAAGTCAATATTTTCATTCGTGAAGATAGTTTTTTAAGTCAAATACTTTAATGCCCGAGCGTTATTTTCTATATTAAGGTAACTTTGTAGCCGGGTGCCTCGGCAGTCAATTCGTGAAGATAGTTTGTACAATAGAAAACTAAAAATGCCCGAGCGTAAAATTGTTATTGTCTGTACCAACCTGTAGGGGCGTTCATCGGACGCCCGCAGGTAACGGCAGAATTTTCATAACAGATTAAATTTTATAAATGCCGCAAAACAATTGTTATATTGTAGGGGCAAACCGTGTGCAATGCACACGGTTTGCACGCAATGCGTGCAAATTCGATACACAACATTTATCACATCAAAACATATGTGACTAAACAAAATGTTTCATCAAGGCGGGCGTCCAATGAACGCCCCTACAACACAAATTGCAAAAACAATTACAAATATTTGCTCGGGCAAAATATGTTTTAAAATATACAAACTGTCTGCACAAACAGGGAACGGCGGCTCGCCGTAAACAAAAGACCTCACGAAATTCGTGAGGCCTTTTATCATGATATATCTATGAGGATTAATGAAGACTTTTCATTTTATCGGCTTTATCACGGCATATATGCGACCATTTGCAGTCGCCGCACACCTGTGAAAGCCTGTCTTTTAAAATTATATTTTCCCTTGCAATTCTCGAAAGCTCTTTCCAATCGGCAGTATCGCCGATTTTCATTCCGAGTAAATCAAGACATCTTTTGTCATAGCATGACGCCTTGCCCGTAACATCGCAGCTGCCGTTGTCACGGTTCGGACACGATGAACAAATTTCGTCACAACCGCCCGTAAGTGTAAGGTTTGCGTTGTTATTTTCAAGAACCGACACTATTTTTGCCATTCCGCAGACAAATTCATCGCTGTAACCCTTGCCTTCAAAAAACTGCACACAAAGGCTGTGATGCGGTCTGAACTTAAAGCTTAACGATTTTGTCAAGACGATTCACCAAAACTGTTGCAACAACAATCTTTGCAGCATCTGCAAGAAGGAACGGAACAACGCAGGTAAGAAGTGCGGCAACAAAGTCTGTGTGCATTGCAATCATAAACCAAATTGTGCCGAAAAGATAGCATACTGCAAGGCCTGCAACCATTGAAACCGCAAGCACCCAAAGCTTTCTGCCGAGAAAATCAGTCATAAGTCCAACAATAAGTGCCGTAAAGAGGAAACCGATGATATAACCGCCTGTCGGACCGCCGAGAACACCGATTCCGCCTGAGAATCCTGCAAACACGGGAACACCGATTGCACCGAGGAGAACATAAACCGCAACGCTGATGAGTCCTCTTTTCCAACCGAGCATAGCCGCAGCCATAAAGATGCCGAGAGTCTGAAGTGTGAACGGAACTGTCATCGGAATCTGAATCTGTGCGCACACCGTGATGATTGCAACGAACATCGCCATATACACAAGGCTTAATACATTACTTTTTGATTTACTGTTTGTTTTTGCTTCTGTCATAAAATTACCTCTCCTTTGCAAAACCGCTTCTTTTGTTTTGCAGATTGTCAACCAAATTGTTTTATCGGTTGACAATTATTATAGTACCGATTGTCACATTTGTCAACCCGATTTATGTTTTAAAGTGACAATTACAATCCGTTTTAATGTAACAATTGACTTTACAACCGTCTTATAATACAACTGAGTTAACCAAACAGAACATAAAAAACAGGGACAGCGTTTTGCTGTCCCTGAAATTTTTGTAAAGATTAAGTTTGCGTGCTTACAATTAAGCCTTGTTAACCGAACCGAAGAGTTCCATCTTTTCCTTAACAGTAGCCTTGATAGCCTCTGCACCGGGAGCGAGGAGCTTTCTTGGATCGAAGCCCTTGCCTTCGAGATCCTTGCCCTCTTCAATGTACTTTCTTGTAGCTGCTGCAAATGCGAGCTGGCACTCTGTGTTAACATTGATCTTTGAAACGCCGAGTGAGATAGCCTTCTTGATCATGTCGGCAGGGATACCTGTACCGCCGTGGAGAACGAGCGGCATCTCGCCTGTAAGCTGCTGGATAGCGTCAAGAGTTTCAAAGCTGAGGCCCTTCCAGTTTGCAGGATACTTACCGTGAATGTTACCGATACCTGCTGCGAGCATTGTTACGCCGAGGTCTGCAACCATTTTGCATTCCTTAGGATCTGCGCATTCGCCCATGCCGATTACACCGTCTTCCTCGCCGCCGATTGCACCAACCTCAGCCTCAAGTGAAAGACCAAGCTTGTTACAAGTTGCAACGAGTTCCTTTGTTTTTTCAATGTTTTCCTCGATCGGATAGTGTGAACCGTCGAACATGATTGAGCTGAAACCGGCTTCGATGCACTTCTTAGCGCCTTCATATGAACCGTGGTCAAGGTGGAGAGCAACAGGAACTGTGATGTTGAGTTCCTCGAGCATACCGTTTACCATACCAACGACTGTTTTGTAGCCGCACATATATTTACCGGCACCCTCAGATACACCGAGGATAACAGGTGAGTTGAGTTCCTGTGCTGTTAAAAGAATTGATTTTGTCCATTCAAGGTTGTTGATGTTGAACTGACCTACTGCATAGTGGCCTGCCTTTGCTTTTGTAAGCATTTCTTTAGCGTTTACTAATGGCATTTTAATCTTCCTTTTTTAAAAAATTTCAGCAGACAAGCGTCCCCACCTGCCGATTTAAGTTTATTATACAATATATTTTTGAAAATATAAAGACCTAAAAAGAAGATTTAGTGAAAATTTTAACAATTAGTCGAAAAATTCTTCATTTTGTCCTGTTTTAGTCAATTATCACTAAACTTTCAAAATAAACTCACACTTCCGTAACACAACAAGGTTGATTTTGATTTTGTGAAAAGGTATAATATAAATGTAAATTACAATACTTGATTTTGGTCAAGCGTTGTATGATAATATTTTTTGTAAACTATCCCGTAGGGGTAGTCTTGCGACCGCAAGTAATGACAGATATTTTATTGCAAAAAATTTTGTTTCATTACTTAAGGACAAACGCAGTTTGTACCCCACGGTAACAAATAAATGTAGGAGTAACTTTTATGGACAATTTTGACAACAACAATATGGGTGGGTTTGAACCGCAAAAGCCGTTCACCGAAAAGCCCGTACAAAACAATAATATGAACACGGAACAGACAAGTCCCGTTTCCGAACCCGAAACACATACGGAACAGGTTCAAAATGTTCCGCCTCAAAGCAGCACACAGTACAATAGTAATGCTTTCGGCAACAACACACCGAATATGTCCGGCAATGCAAATCAGAACGAAAATGTTCCGCCGCAGAATCAAAATCCGAATCCGAACACCTACGCTCAGCCGTGGCAGTACGGTTACGGTCAGTATCCCTACAGCGGACAGAATCCGCAGTATAATCAGAACAATCAGCAGTACGGACAGTATCAGAACAACACAGGATACAATCAGAATGTACCTCCGTATCAGCAGAATATGTACGGACAGCCTCCCTACGGCAACAACGGTACATACAATCAGCAATACAATCCGCAGATGTTCGCACAGTACCCCCAAAAGAAAACAAAGGGCGGAATAATTGCGTTGATTATCGTTCTCTGTTCACTTCTTACAATCGGTTTTATCGGCATGATGGTGTACGGATTTTCGGTTGACATAAAAGAAGATTTGAACAGCGACCGAAGTGATTCGGGCAATTCGTTCAGACTTCCGAATAAAGACAGCACAACACCGTTTGAAACCCTTCCCGACACATCTTCGTAGGGTAAAACTCACGATGAGTCGGACTACAGTGACAAGGTGAACAAGGATTACTCGGGTATGAAGCTTGAAAGCAATCCGAAAGACGCAAAAACAAACGGCAGCTACACAGCCGCAAAAGCATCCGAAAAGGTTTCCGACTCAGTAGTCGGCATTCTCTGTTACTCGGACGATGTACCCGATCAGGCTGACACAACAACCGCATCTTCACAGGGAAGCGGAATTATCTTCTCACAGGACGGCTATGTTATCACAAACGCTCATGTAATCGGCAACAGCAAAACAGCCTATGCAATCAGAGTTGTAACATCTGACGGCAAGGAATACAAGGCAGGTGTTGTAGGTTACGATTCAAGAACCGATATTGCAGTTCTCAAAATGGACGATGCAAAGGGACTTACTCCTGCAACATTCGGTGATTCGTCACAGCTTGAGGTTGGTCAGGATATTATCGTAGTCGGCAACCCGGGCGGTCTTGACTATCAGAACACAACAACCAAGGGTGTTATTTCGGCGCTTGACAGAAAACTTTCAACATCAAGCCTCACAAAGTACATTCAAACCGATGCCGCAATCAATCCGGGCAACTCGGGCGGTCCGCTTGTAAACTACTACGGTCAGGTTGTCGGAATTACAACTTCAAAGATTGTTTCCGAAACTTACGAAGGTATGGGCTTTGCAATTCCGTCACAGACAGTAAAAAACATTGTTGACACACTTGTAAAGAACGGCTATGTTGAAGGCAGAGTAAAAATCGGCATTTCAGGCATTGCAGTAACCTCCGATCAGGCATCAAATTACAACATTCCGCAGGGCATTTATGTTCAGAGTATCGTATCGGGCGGTCCGTGTGACGGCACAAGCCTTAAAGAAGGCGATATCATCACAGAGGTTGACGGCGAAACAATTACAAGCTTTGCAGATGTTTATGCGATTCTTGAAACCTACAAGCCGGGGGACAAAATCAAGGTTAAATATTACAGCTCATCATCGGGCGACGGTGAGGTTGAAATCACACTCCAGGAAGATAAGTAATTTTAATATAAGAATATCACCAAAAGCAAGAGGGCAGTCACGGCAATGTGACTGCCCTCTTGCTAATTGAAAATTAAAAGTGAAAAATTGTAGAGGGCGAACCGTGTTCGCCCGTTCGTGTGCGATGCACACGATTGAACGCATAGCGTTCAAATACCATATGCAACTCATTTATATAATTTGATTTTACATATATATTGTGTCATTATTTTTTAACGGGGATAAAATTCCGCAAAAATCCTGCACTTCTTCCTTTCAGGTAAAACCAACCTATGGTGTCAAAAACTACCGCTCCTACAAAATTAACAAGCAAATCTTTCATTGTATCGATCAGACCGATGTCAAGGTAACCGTTAATACCGAGATTTTCACCGTTCACAACGGTTGATGTTATATCTCTGATGTGCATTATCACATTCGGCTTGCCCGAAATCAAACCCGAATGTATTGCCGTGATTACGGTGTCCTTTTGCATATCCTTTTCAAAAAGCATATCCGCACCAAACTCAAAAAACTCCCACACAACACCGACTGTCATTGAAAAGCAGAACGAAAACAGGCACACAAACATGGGCGAGAGGCTCAATTTCACCCGCTCGCTTCTGTTCAAAATATCGGTCAGTCCAAAACCAACGCCTGCACAGATAAAGCCGTTCACAGTATGGAGCAATGAATCCCATATCGGAATCTTTTCGTAGAACGCACCGAGCTCACCCATAACATTTGCCGCAAACACGAACAGCACAACAATCGTTTCAAGCACACTCGGCAACGCTACCGACAGCTTTCGGTCGATGAACAACGGAAGCATCAACAGTCCGAGCGTTAACACGCAGGTCATGACATTCTCCCATTTTCCGTTTAAAATGCCGGCAGTCAAAAGTGACACAAGTATGAGCCTTATAATGATGTAAACGCCTGCCTTAACTCTGTGCTGTCGCATTTCACGCACATTCAGCCACCGTGCAAGCCTTTGAAAAAATCCTTTAAGTCGTTTTTTCATAATATCCCCCGATTTTTACACTTATTTTTTCCTTAAAAACGAGATAAACCCCTGTAAAATTGTATTAGCTTTTTCTGCCTGATATTACCGCAAAATAAAAAAGCCACCGCCATCTGCGATGGCTCATAAGCATTGATATTAAATTACTTTTTCTCTGACTTCTCTGACGATTCGGCTTTTTCGCCATTTTTTTCAGCCTCAAGCTTTTTCTTGAGTTCCTCTTTGCCGACAGCAAGCATCAGCTTGATACGGTTCTCCTGATTTACCTTCGGCGCACCCGGATCATAGTCGATGGTAACGATATTGGCATTCGGTCTGATTTCTTTAATCTTTCTGATTGCGCCCTTACCGTTGATATGATTCGGCAGACAACCGAAAGGCTGTGTGCATACGATATTCTCATAGCCTGTATCGGCAAGTTCAATCATCTCGGCTGTCAGCAACCAGCCCTCACCCATCTTACTGCCGTAGCCGATAACACCGTTTACCAGCTCCTTTGTGTGAGCATATCTGTGAGGCGGAACAAAGCCGTACTTTTCAGCGGCATCAACCATAAGTCCCTCAAGCTTTGTGAGGTAGTTAAGAAGCATCGAACAGAATTTGTATTTAACTCTGCTTCCTCCGAACATCTTATAATCCTCAATACGGTTATCAACCTTAAATGATGCAAAACCCATAAGACCGGGTACGCAAACCTCGCAATCCTGATCTGCAAGAAAGTCCTCAAGACCGTTGTTAGCCATTTTGGAGTATTTTACATAGATTTCGCCGACAATACCGACTTTAACCTTCGGCACTTTGTTAAGCTCAATTTTTGTGAATGACTTTGTAATTTTATCAAGGGTTTCGTCAATTTCTTCAAGAGTGTAGCCCTTGCCCTTTATGAGCATATCGGAAATCTTATCCGTCCACTCATCAACAAGCGCCATACTTTCGCCCTTGTTCACCTCATAGGGCTTTGTCTGGTTTGAAAGCAGCATTAACTGGTCGCCGTACACAAGACCGCCGACAAATCTGCGGATAAGCGGAAGTGTGAGCGAAAAGCCGCTGTTGTGCTCCATACCGAATGAAAGCGAAATTACGGGAACGAACTCAAAGCCTGCCTTTTTGAGAGCCTTTCTCAAAAGGAAAATGTAGTTTGACGCACGACATCCGCCGCCTGTCTGAGTAATCATCAGGGCAACCTTGTGAACATCATACTTTCCGCTTTGCAGAGCATTGATGAACTGACCTATAACCAACAAAGCCGGATAACAGGTATCGTTGTGAACATATTTAAGACCTGTCTGCGCAATCTCCGGACCCGTTGTGTCGAGCAAATCAGACTTATAGCCGTAGTAGTTGAACACCTTTTCAAGTATTTTAAAATGAATAGGCGCCATATTGGGCATAAGAATTGTGTATTCCTTTTTCATCTGCTTTGTAAACAGCAAACGACCTGTTTTTTTGTCATACTTCAACTCTGCCATAACAGAATTTCCTTTCATCAATCGTTTTCAAGCGCAGCAAGCAAACTGCGGATTCGGATTTTAACTGCTCCGAGGTTTGTAATTTCATCTATCTTAATCTGAGTGTAAATCTTATTTTTGCTTTCAAGAATTTCTCTTACCTCATCGGTTGTAATCGCATCAACACCGCAGCCGAAGGATACAAGCTGAACAAGCTCCATGTCCTTTCTTGTTGTAACATATTTTGCCGCCGCATAAAGTCTTGCGTGGTATGTCCACTGGTTGAGAACATGAGTCCGGAAATGTTCAACTCTCGGAGAAATAACATCTTCGCTGACGATTGCAACATCAAAGCCTGAGATAAGTCTGTCGATTCCGTGGTTAATTTCGGGATCAATATGATATGGTCTGCCTGCAAGAACAAAAATCTTTTTGCCCTCTTTTTCAGCCTTGGCAATAATCTCGTTGCCCTTGTCGATAACCTTTTTTCTGTAATTTTCCTGTTCCTGATATGCAAGCTTAGCCGCATTTCTTACCTCGTTAAGAGTGAGGTCGGGGAAGTGGAACGAAAGTCTTTCATAGGCTTTCTTAGGAAAATCGTTCGGGCGGTGAATACCGAAGTATTCCTTTATGAAGTGAACCTTGCGTATATCCTTCATATTGTTTTTGATAACCTCGGGATAGTAAGCAACAACAGGACAGTTGTAATGGTTATCTCCGAGATGCTCGTCAAAATTATAGGAAAGACAGGGGTAGAAAATTGTTTCTGCACCCATATCAATAAGAGTCTGAATGTGACCGTGAACAAGCTTTGCAGGGAAGCAAACGGTATCGCTCGGAATTGTCTGCTGACCTCTCTGATAAAGCTTTCTTGTTGAATACGGTGAGTGGAACACCTCAAATTTAAGTTCTGTAAAGAATCTGTACCAGAACGGATAAAGCTCATACATATTGAGCGCCATAGGAATTCCAAGCTTACCTCTTATACCTTCAACAGGCTTGTAGGAATCAATGAGATTCAGCTTATAGGCATACATATTCATATCGTTTGCAGGAGCCTTCTTTGTGATCGGTCTTTCACAACGGTTTCCCGCAATAAACTTTCTGCCCTTGCCGAATGAATTTATTGTAAGACGGCAGTTGTTGTTGCACATACCGCAGTTTGCGACCTTGATTTCGTGAACGAATTCATCAAGTCCCTTTTTGTCGGTAATTGTACTCTTGCCAACGCCCTTTGACTTTTTCTTTGCGTAAAGAGCCGCACCGTAAGCACCCATAAGTCCTGCAATGTTAGGACGGACAACTTCAACGCCCATTTCCTGTTCAAATGCACGCAAAACAGCGTCGTTAAGGAAAGTACCGCCCTGAACTACAACACGCTTGCCGAGTTCGTCGGGGCTTGACGCACGAATAACCTTGTAAAGGGCATTCTTTACAACGCTGAGTGAAAGACCTGCCGAGATATCTTCAATTGTAGCGCCGTCTTTTTGAGCCTGCTTAACGCTTGAATTCATGAATACGGTACAGCGTGAGCCGAGGTCAACGGGACGCTTTGCAAAAAGTCCGAGCTTTGCAAAG